>Ga0187854_10000103_pt1 | contig 121479 bp, 133 predicted proteins | sample June2016WEW_6_15_FD_132445 | JGI IMG/M metagenome (GOLD analysis project Ga0187854, IMG submission 132445) | Peatland microbial communities from SPRUCE experiment site at the Marcell Experimental Forest, Minnesota, USA - June2016WEW_6_150 | ecosystem: Environmental > Terrestrial > Soil >... | reverse complement strand
CATGGAGTCTGAAGACCTCAACGTCATCAAGGCCAAGATGAATGAACTCAAAGCCCGCGACCCCGGCGCATTCGCCGCCGATCCTATGCTCGTTGAAGTCAAGGAAGCGGGTGTGGGTATTGAGATGGCTGCAGCGGGTGCAAACCCCCAGTTCCTCGAGGTCGAGAAGCGGCTCGATAAGATTGAGAAGAAACTCGAGTTCGTGGACGCGGAAATTGCGCAGCGTGTAGGAAGAAAGATTGGACGGGATATCGGCATACTGTATGGTCTAGTCGCAGGACTCATCGTATTTGTGATGCTGTTGTTCCTATTGCAAAAATTAATGGCATTGGTGTAATGGAGGTGTAAAAAAACATGTTCAAATTCGAAAAAGAGCAACAAGTCTGGGACTTCAACGGCACTAAACTTGGTGGACAACCCGGTGAGTACCCAACCGTATTAGCTGCATCGATCTTCTATAACAAACAAGAGATTGTGCTTGATGAAAAGACGGGAAAGATCGACAAACCGAAGGCGGAAGCCCTCTGGAACCGCTGTCAGGAACTCTCTGACCTGACCGGCATCCCGCACATGATCCAGATCATGGCGGAATATGGACCAGCCTTTGAAAGCTATATCACATGGTTCGATAGTATCGACCACAAGACCGCATTCTTATTGGACTCTTCAGCTCCTGCGGCCAGAATGGATACATGCAAGTGGGTGACCGAGGTCGGACTCGCGCACCGTTGTATCTACAACTCGATCAATGGGTCAATCACCGACAAGGAGATTGAAGTCCTCAAAAACAGTGATGTGGATGCGTCAATCGTCCTCGCCTTCAACCCTGCGGATCCGTCGGTCCCCGGGAGACAGAAGGTGCTTACCGAGGGAGGTGTTGCAGGGCAAAAGAAGGGCATGATCCCAATCGCAGAGGAGTGCGGCATTACGCGACCAATTCTCGATACCGCTGCAACGCCGCTAGGTCTCGGGTCCGGGGGATCATACCGTGAGATACTTGCCTGTAAGGCGATCTTCGGGTATCCAACCGGTGGTGCCTACCACAACATGACGGTTGCATGGACCTGGCTCAAGCGCTGGAAGGGAACGAGCAAAACCCCCTCAGTACTAGAAGCAGGCTACAAGGGCAAAGATCTCCTCCGCGAGCAGATGTCACATCACTATCTGGGTGGCATGGAAGGTATCAAGCAAGCGGCATGGTCCGCTCCTGATATCGGGTGCAACCTGATCGCCAGCACGCTCGGTGCCAACCTGATCATGTATGGCCCGATTGAGAATGTCGAGCCTATGATTACGGCACAGGCATACATGGACATTGTGACTCTCGAAGCGATGCGTTCGATCGGGGTCGATGTGAAGTCAGAAACCCACCCAATCTTCAAACTCATTTAATTTTTTTTTTGTTTTTTAAAATAAGGAACCGCGTTAAATTTCTTTCTCCGATTGATATTTCGCCATTTGGATGCACTCATCTGCTTCCGTACATTTACCAAGGTTTCGAAGAGCTATCGCTTTATTGATCCAAATGAATGAGTTTATAGGATTTATCGCCAAGGCTCTATCAAAATATTTTAGTGCCTCGTCATTCTCTCCCATCTCACGTAATGCGATAGCTTTTGCGGTCATTGCCCGAATATTATTAGGACTGGCTTCTAGGACTTGATCAAAACAGGCAATTGCTTCACGATATTTTCGTAGCTCATTGAGAGCGTATCCTTTGTTGCTTTGGGCAAAAAGATAATCAGGATCGATTGCTAACGCCCGATCAAAACTTTGAATTGCTTCGTCATAATGTTGAATCTTACGTAGTGTATATCCTCTCTCATACCACAATGAAGCATCATCCGGATTGACCGTTATTGCACGATCATACCAAACAATTGCGTCACTATGCCTCCCGAGATAATAATATGCCTTTCCTTTGTTTACAAGGGCAGTAAAATTGTTTGAATCGATGGAAAGTATCCGGTCATATAATGCAACAGCATCCTCATACCATCCAATTTTGAGTTTTTGTTGAGCTTTTTCGAGAAGTTCTGGAATGTCCGATGTTATCAAGAAAAACACCCTAATTTCTAAAATTTTTTTGTCTCCGGTGGAAAAATAACAAAACGCTAATTAATGAAACCAATATCAACATAATCGCATCAGCAATTCCACCACTCTTTTGGGTAATGATTTGAGAGGGAATGTTAGGAAGTGTCGTCGCGGGAATGACTGTTGTTGGTAAAAGAGTAGGCACTGTTGTTGTAAGCGATGTTATTTGAGGGGTTTGGGCTGATGTGGGGTTTTCTGGGTTAAGTGTATACGCCGAACCACCCGATGTTCCCACGTATGTGAGGCCGGGTCTTATTAGGGTAATTGAAATTGTGTTGTATGGATGGTCATCAAGTCGTGAAAGATCCACTGGATCTGTAACAGCGTAAACTGTATAACTCCCATAATCGAGACGGTCTTGAAACCGTGAAGTATCCCAGCTGTAAGACCACTGTTGGTTACTGTCCACATCCACCATAGTAAAGGCCCCCTGATCAGCTCGTTGGTTAATATCATTTAGCGGCACGCCATTTGTCGGAAGGTTAGGTCCTATCATAAAAAGATAGACTTCATTGCCAGTGTATGCTACTCCATGAAGATTGATAACACTCCCCATTGGTGCTTGAATTGATGCTTGAATGTAATTCGATGATGCCGATACTATGAATACCAGCATGACAACCGCTATCAAAATAAAAATAACAGCGCGGATTTTAACCCGTGACGAGTGCCAATTATCAGGAACCATATTCTTTCTACCCTGAGAGAGAATAAACCGCTGGTGACTTTATAGTTAGGGTTTAGAGGAATGAGAAATTTTGGATCTATCCTCAATAAAATAAATAAAATTGGAAGATTTAAGGAATATCAATAGCATCGAAGCCCTGTTTTAGGACCTTCCCGTAATACTTAGTAATTTTGGGATCAAGTGCACAGATAGGACATTTATAATCATCCGGAAGATCGTCGAATTTTGTGCCGGGTTTGATCCCATGGTGTGGTTCACCGCGTTCTTCATCGTAAATATAACCACAGATAGAACAGATGTATTTGGTGGGGAGCCATTCCTCGAAAGCCCATTTTCCAAGCTTACCTTTTCCCTGCGCACCACAGATGGGGCAAACATAGGTGTCGGGTAAGTCTTCAAACTCTGTACCTTCAGGGATCCCCCTATGCGGTTCACCACGTAGTGGTGAGTAGACATAGTTACAGTACATACACTTGAATCGACGAATAACAGGTATTTTTGCAACCTTTCTTGCGGTAGCTTTCGATTTTTTTATGGTCTTTGACTTCTTTTTAACCGAGACCTTTTTTACTTTAGCTACTAGTTTAGCCATTATATCTCTCCATAATAATAGCTCTTAATGCCAAGATAGATTCTACATAAGAGCCACTATATGGAGAATGGAAATTTCTTAATAATATGTATTATGATCGATACAATCCTGATATAATATCAACAAATAAATCAAAAGATTTCAATTACAACCAGATAAACGGGATATGCGTTCATTGATAAAAAAACGTAATTGAATTTCGAGCGTGAGTTGTTGATGACAGAGACCCCCAGCTACAAACGAGGTCTCGGTCTCTTTGAGCTCGTAAGTCTTGGTGTTGGGGGAACCATTGGATCAGGTATCTTTGTTGTTCCAGGTATTGCGGCAAGAATTGCTGGTCCGGCATCTCTTATTGCGTGGGTAATCGTTGCGATTTCTGCTTCATCGGTACTTGTTTCCCTCGCATATGTCTCAAAGCATTTCACCCAAAATGGTAGTTTTTTATCAATGTTTGAATCTGTTTTTGGGATTAAACTTGCACTCCCTATTGTTCTTCTCTATCTAATCTCATCGATTTTTGGTGTTGCCACAATTGCATCGGGTATTGGCCAGTACATGACCTATTTTAACATAAGTCATGTTATCATAATCGAAATTGCCATCCTAACCTGCTTCTGTCTTATTAATATCATCGGAATTTCTCTTTCAGGAACTACAGAAAATATCTTGACACTCATAAAAATTATCCCATTGGTAGTAATTGCAATAATTCTTCTTCCATTTGTCAATTTCACAAATCTTGTCCCCAACACACCAATAAGTGCGGGAGCACTCTTTGCAACTGTAATTATCGTTTACTGGCCATTTACCGGGTTTGAAATAAGTGCCATTCCAATTGAAGAAACAAAAGATATACGTATAATCAGCCGAGCACTTCTCATCGTGATGGCCATTGTAGTTACAGTTTACTTAGTTTTAAACATCTCTTTAATTGGTAGTGTTGGATATAAGGTTCTTGCCCAATCCCCTGCACCTATTGCAACTGCCTCAGGCCTTATCTATAAAAACTCTGGACCATTCATCGCTGTTATTGGTATAGTAGCGATGCTTTCTGCCTTGAATGCATACATTATCGGAACGTCCCGAATTCTTCAGAATATTTCAATGAGATGTTCAGTCCCGTTATTTCGAGACCTTTCGAACCGTGGTACACCAGTAGCTGCACTTATTTCAGGTAGTTTCCTGAGCGGGATCCTACTTCTCTATTCCAATCATTTTGACTTGCTTGCAACTATATCTGTAATTACGACATTGATTCCCTACGTCTTTTTTTGTGTCACAGCGTGGGTACTGAATCCATTACAAAAATACCGAATTGTCTCTGCTGTTGGGATACTATCAACTACAACAATTCTACTTATGTATTTCATCGTTTAATACGGGCAGTAATTATTTTATTGAAAACTATAATATGACAAAAAGGGATGAGTATATTTTTCATTCCACGAGACAAATTTAGATTTACTATACATTATGCAAGAACTCATTCCAAGTATCCTTTATTCTTTTGCAGCCCTTTTCATCATACTTGATCCTCTACTAAGTGTCCCCATCTTTGCTGCAATGACCAAGGGGCAGACCACAAGGGAGATTCATCGGCAGGCATTTATTGCGGTTGCAGTAGCTGGCGGACTCATGTATCTATTCCTTTTTTTTAACACAACGATTTTTGATGTTCTGGGACTGAATTTACCAAGTTTTCAGATTGCAGGTGGATTACTCCTATTCTTACTTGGGATGCAGGAAGCACTTGGGATCGATATTGGACATTGTAAAGACCATTCAAAAACCGCGGCTGGTGTTGTTATCGGTACACCACTTCTTTGTGGACCTGGAACCATCACTACTGTAATGCTCCTCGCTAATGGGTATGGAACCTTTATCCCATTTGTTGCAATCACCCTTTCTTTGGTTGCGACGTGGTTAATTCTTTATTTTGCAGCTGATATACAACGAATTTTAGGTGATGTAGTCACGGATATAATGGGAAAAGTACTCGGCATGCTCGTCGCAGCAATTGCTGTAAAAATTGTATTCTCTGGTATAAAGCTATTAGTTTGATTTAATAAAAGGAACTTTAGATAATCTAGACACTACTGCCGTTTTATAGAATAGACTTCGACCATGTGATGAGGATGGTATCGCATCTTTGACTCTCGTAATCCAGGAATTCCAAGGTCGCTCTCTCGGTTAATATAAGTAAAGTCGTGTGAAAGCACAGATGCAGTTTCAGAATTAATTGCCTTGTAAATTCCTTCACAATCTGGAAGTCCTTTTTCAAAATGGACGAGAGCTGTATCAGCATTGAGTGGTTCAAATAACGAGATCGCTCCGATATTATCATCAACGCGTATTAAAAGCCCAGAGATTCCCAGATCGATGTAATGATCGACAGCATAAAAAATGGCATCCTTTTCGTGAGCGAGAACCGGTTCGCCCTCACATCCTTTCCATTCACACCATTTAATAAGGAAATATTTTACCTCCTCTCGATTCTCTGCTGTTATTGATTCTACTGAATAGGCACATTTTCTCTTGAATTTGTTTAATTGGCGACGCATACTGAGATAATTTCCACCCGAAAGGTCAGCAAGATCACGTGCTTTATATACATATTCAAAAGTGTTCCGATCAGAGACAATGGATAGATTTGGGCAGATGGATCGTATCCACGAACACGTGTCTGGATCGATAAGCACGACCGGTTCTTCATCTCCTTCATGAAATGCAAGTTGGATAAGTGTTTTACAAAGATCTGGATCTCGGGGACCTATAGGAGGACGAAAACGGGTTTTTGCATCTATAGTACTTGATAATATTACTGAGCCGTTAACAACAGCATATCTGTAATGAGCGAAATGGTTCCAGCAGACCATGTTCGTAAAAGTATTGTCGCTATGCGTTTGGGGATATTTTGCATAATGTTGTTTGAAGAACGTGCGGTCATCAAGGGTAACTGGAACAAAATCATCTGCTGATAACATCTACTCGCTCCTTTCATAAATTAGGGGCACATAATCTTCCAATTTACGGAAACCCAGAGGGAGGTAAAATTGTTCTGAATTGGGTTCGGCAATGAGCCCAATCCACCCCAAACCTCGCTTCTTGCATTCATCAAGAAGAGCTAACACAATCTTTTTTCCGACACCTTTTTTCCGGTATTCTCGAAATACCACAACATCTTGAATATAACCATCCGAAATACCATCAGAAATTACACGACCCATGCCAACCGCTTTTCCAAGATCAATGGCGACAGCAAATATAAAACTCCCTTTTATGAGAAGGGGGATAGAAGAAGACTCATACCCCTCTCTCCACCAACCCGCCACACGGTAGAGAACTACAATTTCATTAATATCCCAATTATCAACAATTCGAATTTCTATAGGAGCTGACAATGTGATCCCTACCTTGAACCTTATATGAACAATACGAGTGAGGAAATCTTTTATTATCGTCTCACAACCATAGGAAGGAGTTTTTCTAATTTACAGTATAATCTTCTTATTTTTTCAGTCCTGCTATCGCAGTGCTCACAATTGCTCCAAGCGCTGGTATTCCCCAATGCTCTGAATTGAGTATTAAATGATAGAAAGAAAGATCGTTTATATCAATGTTATAGTAGGTGCGATACCTTTCTGCTTCACAACGCTCACGTTCAATGGTAATCTGCTTTGCAGTCTCTTCATCTCTGACATGATCTCTAAATACAATCCTCTTTATCCGGCATCCGATTGGGGCAAACAACCAGACTTTAAGATCAGCGTTCTCAACCATCCACCCAGATAATCTACCTTCAACTATGATGGGGTCACGTTGGGATGCAATCTCTTTCTGCCGTGCATCGATCATCCTATCAAACGAAGGATTCTGTTCTGCGAGCCTACCGAATTCGGCAAGCTCCATGTTATTCTCTTTTGCAAGCTGGCGGAAAACTTCACCTGCAGAGATCATTTCAAAACCGTGTTGATCAGCGAGATACTGTGAGAGTGAGGTTGTACCGCTCCCAGGCAACCCACTCACCGTAATTCGCATCAAATGCCTCCAATATTAAGAGCTTTTCTTATTACTTGGCTGATGGTCAACGAACAAATCATATACCACACAATCCAAGCTGGAAAAACCCAGAGAACGGGATCTGTAAGATTATGAAGCCCGGTATAGGGCATGGTAATCATAATCATGTTATTATATGCCATGTTGGTTGTTGTGTGGATCTGTCCCAGTCTATACAACAGCCAAAAAAATATAGGAACTGTGAGAACGAGGATAAAAGCCATTGGTTTGAACTGTTGCTGGGAAAGTTCCATTTGTTCACGCATGACACGATCTTTTTTTGCATCCAATTTTTTTATCCGTTTTTCGTCTTGCGAGAGTTGTGCTTCTCGGTATTCTTTCTGGAACTCTTTCAACCGTTCCTGAACCTCTGACATTTTGTCGTAATCAATAGTGTATTTCTGAATAATGGATGAATACAAACCGGTTATTGCTGATAAGATAACGATGAGGATGAAAAATGGGATCTTAAAATCTTCAACAAGTGGAGCGAAAACCAGATCAATCTCGTGTCCTACACCCAATCTCAACCACGTGATACTGTATGAGAACATCATCAGCATCATGAAGGCGAGTGCAATATAAAGACCGTATTTTTCCCAGATTTTTCCAAAATCCATTTATTCACCTGAGAACAGCTGCCATCTCATCAGCAGCACGATCAACAAGGAAATCCGCGTTTGTTACGATTTTGATCGTGCACCCAGTGAGCATCGAATAAGATGCAGCAATTGCACGATTGTACTGCTGATGTTCGGCGATTGCTTTTGAACCTTCACGATCTCGGCTCCTCGTTTCATCAGAGAGTCGCCGTATCAAAATCTGATCTTCATCGGTTTCAACAAGAACAATAAGATCTGGCATAATTTCTCGTAAAACCCATTCAGGAAGCCCAGGAAGGAAACCATTTAGCGTTTTTACAGAAGCGTGTGTGTCAATTAATACATTACCAGATATTTTAGCAATTGCCTGTGCTGCGTGTTGTTGTAGGCGTTTTTGGACAGAACGATCGAGCGTTCTCATCTGATCTCTGTCATGCACAATTCCCTCGCCTTTCGCGACATCAAACATGAATGAACCGAAGTTAATCGATTGGTATTCGATACCTTCTGTTTTGAGTTTCTTCAACGCCTCGTTGACAACCGTCGTCTTTCCGACGCCCGGAACCCCTGTAATGATTACCTTCTTACCGACCATACTCTCCCTTTCTACAACTATTCTTTGCCAAAGAATGTCCGCATAAACGGATACATCTCCATGATTTGCTGACTGGCAATTTCTTCATACAAACGATAAGTAATACTGACTGTTAGTAATAGTCCTGTCCCACTCACTGCACCAATAACACCAAAGAGGTTTGCAATGACACTAAGGATACCGATGAAGACACCCCCAATTATTGTAACTTTGGGGATATACCTGTCAAGATATTTCTCGAGAACCTGCAGATTTCGGCGGTAGCCGGGGATGGACATACCCGAAAGCTGGATCTGGCGAGCGACATCCTTTGAGTCAAGTCCTGCGGTCTTGATCCAGAAAAGTGCAAATATAGCTCCCCCAACCACCATGAATGTGATATCAACGCTAAGACGTAATATGACCTCCCATGCAGGGTGACCAAGATCAGTTATCCACCACATCCATTGCGTAGGACCGTTGATCGGTGCAAGGAAGTACATAATCCCGTTTTGAGGTTGCTGGCCGCTAAACTTACCCAATACCGTTATTCCAACATTAGAGAGAAACATGCCGACCATCTGAATGTTTGCCTGTAAGACACGAACGAGAATCATTGGGAGAACACTGGCATAGATTAATTTTACAGGGAACCGTGCCCGTGCACCGCGAACTTGTGAATGGGCCAAAGGAATTTCAATTCTTGTTGATTCGACATAAACAATGATCAGGAAAATTGCAATTGTTGTGATGAAAGCAAGGGTGTCTTTTCCAAAGTACTGGAAATAACTAGCACCGTTCATCCCAATCGCAATAATACGTGGGAAAAAACCTACTGGATATGGGTCACTGACCGGTATCCAGTTAATAAAACCGTTAACAAGTGCTTGGGATATACCTGCGATGATGAAGAGACCAACCCCAGATCCAATACCCCATTTTGTTACCACTTCATCCAAAAGAAAAACTAGGAACCCTCCAATGCAGATCTGGATGAATATTAGTAATGAAACTGCAAACAAGTTTCCACCGAAAAAGTTTTGGGCAATGACAGGATCGGGGAGCATAAACCCACCGACAAGATTGGGAGCTGCTTCTACGACAATCATGACCATGATAAGGATCTTTTGCAGACCCATGTACATGACTTGCCCACGCTCCTCAGAAGTATCGATCTGAAGGATATCCGCACCTTTTAAAAGCTGAAGGACGATTGACGCAGTGACGATCGGTCCAATACCAAGATGAACAATCGACCCACTTGCTCCTGCAAGTAACGCTCGCCAGTATAAAAATACATCTTGAGAGCTTGAAGCAAGTCCAAACACAGGTATGTTGGTAAGTGCAAAATACAGAATCAGGACGGCAACTGTCCACATCAATTTGTTTTTGAAGTTGACATGCCCTTCCGGGCTCTTGACTGCTGGCATCGCAGCTAGCAGGGGTTCCATTCGATCGAGCAGTTCTCCCATAGTGTCTCCAAAAATGTAAGGTGTTTAAATAACCAGTGCCTTGCCACCCATCTTTTCGATTTTTACCTTGGCTTGTGAGGAAAATGCCTGTGAAGAGATGTTCAGTTTCTTTGTAACCCTGCCACTTCCTAGAACCTTTTCTATCCCCATATCGGCAGTGTTAATCATGATAGCATCTCCCTCTTTTTTGGCAATTCCTTGAGCAAGTAGTGACGGTACTAACTGGTCAATAACACCGATGTCCATTGTAGTGACTGTTATTTGCGATTGATTGACAAAACCATCCTTACCAAAGACTGGACCACCGAACTCCAAATACCACTTAACGAAGTGGTGGGCGTTAATACCGGCACGTCCCCGCCCCCCACGATTTCCAGCACCGCGACGGTTTTTGTGAGTTCCTCCCCCACACGTCCGAGAACCCCGATATTTTGAGCGTTTGTTCGTCGGCATTGTTATTACCTCATTTTGTAGAGGAGAGTATTGATCTCTTGACCATAATAGCCAAGCGCTCCTCCCTGCACATACGTTCGTTTTGTTGTTCTGTAGCCCTTTCTTGGTGGATGGAGACGCAATACCGGTTTGAGACCTGGAAGATCCCTAAGTTTGCAGTCACCTTTGGTAAGAGCTTTAGCGAAATCAGCAATGCCATTGAAGGTTGAGTTATCTTTGATATATTCATCTGTAAGCGCTGAATCGCCAATTATACGACCCCGTGTACGTAATAGTGTCTCGATTGTCGCTGCATCTACCTCGCCATAGGCTACATAATCCTTGACCTTTCGGATCATGCCAAGATTCTCGGGAGTATCAGGAACAAGTACACAGTGGTTGATATGATGGAGTCGGAGCATTTTTAGTGTGTCTTTGATGTCGCGGCGTGTATTCACCACGCCACGCACCTGTACAACTGCGTACATTATGGCGATCCCCCTAACCTGATCATATTGGTTTTTTTGAGTGCGTTGAAAGTCGCTTTTGCAAAGTTTATAGTAGTACGTGTCTGACCGCGAGCAAATGTCCATGCATCTTTAATACCAGCAAGCTCGAGAACTTTTTTGCTGATATCCCCTGTCACAAGTCCTATCCCTTGAGGAGCAGGCTTAAGAATAATACGGACGCTTCCGGCATGACCCTCAACCTTCATCGGAATTGAATGGCTGACATCACACCCACATTCCCAGCTGCCACATCCACGTCGTACCTTGATTATGTTCATCTTTGCCTTGATGATCGCTTTTTTGATAGCATCGCCGACTTGGACATCTTTACCCTGACCAAACCCGATATAGCCATTCCTGTTACCAACAATGACAACAGCACGGAACTGCACTCGGCGGCCTGAGTCGGTCATTCGTTGCATCATGGCGATGTCGAGAACTTCATCCTCCAGATCTGGGAGAAACATATCAATGATTTCAGGTTCCTTAACTGGTCTGCCACTTTCTAGGACTTGATCAATGGTTTTAATTTCTCCAGAGGCTACGAGTTTCCCCAGACCGGTGATCGGGCGCCATTCTGCTTTTTCATATGCCATTTACACCAACTCCTTTTTTATGGCGTCTGCCACCTGTTCGATATTCTTTACGATGTCTTTTGCGGTCTTGTTGAATGCAGCGATATGCTCACCTTTGATTCGTGAGTCATCCGGAAGGATTTCCTTGCCGTGTGGTACAATAAGACCTGCATCCACAGCCCCCTTTAACGCTGCAAAGACACGGGCACCTCGGGTTGCTCGGTTCAGACCTATATCTAATACTGCACTCGAATATTGTGCTTTTTTGGCCTTAACGGCAAACAATAGCCCGGTAAGGTATGCTGCCGGAGTACTCGACATGGAACCTTTGTAGCCATATTGCGCAAGCTCTGATGAGTTTGCTGCTACAAGAGTTCGATCGCCATCCATTTCTGAAGCGACTAACTGGATGATGATGTGTCTGTTGGTTTTTCTAACCACCATGCGTGGGGCATCCGCGACGACTAATCTAGTGCGTTGGTAATAATTGGTCTTACCTTCTCGACGTCTGCGGAATGGAACGAAGTAGCGTGATCCTGTTGCCATGTTACTTCATCCTCCCTGATAGGATCTCCAATTGCGCTTTCATGTGGGCAACACTCCTAAACTGTCCACCGGCGGCTTTTCTATAGAGAACTCGATACATATGTGAGTCGATACTTCCAGCATCGCGTAACGCAACAAGTGCTTTCCTGATAGCGCGGATCTTTTGGATCCATGATTTCTTTCTTGGATTACGTGCACCAACAGCACCCTTCCGGCGTCCAGGACCCTTACAGTGACCATAGGATCTTTTTGCCATCTTTGCTCGTGCCCGACCCCGGCTAATACCATTTTTCTGTTGTGCTTTTATTGCACCATCAGATATGAGACCCCTTAGATCTTCTCGTGAAATTGCATTTTCGATATCTGTGAGTCTCTCAGGATTGAACCAGACTCGGTTCACTCCGCACTTGAGGATTGATGATGCGATCCTTTTTTGACTTGCAAGGTCACTCATTGTCTTTCACCTCTGTGCCGGTCTTCTTTCTGGATTTAGTTACCGGTTTCGATGCGGTTTTTGGTTTTGTCTTTGACCCTTTCGCCGACTCGGTTTTTGGTTTTGAGGGTCGCTTTGGTTTTGACTCTGATTTGGTGTCTACCTTTGTTTTCGACACTTTTGGTTTTGTTTCCTTCTTTGGCTTGTCTTCTTCAGATTTTTCGGCTTTGACCTTCTTTTTGGTCTTTGCCTTTGCCGGTTCCTTCTTTTCTTTCTTTACCGAGACCGCTTTCTCTTGTTTCTTCTCTTTCTTAGGCTTTGTTTTTGGTTTTGATACTTTCTCTGCCTTTACTTCCTTCTCAATGACGGGTTCCGGTTCTAGTTTCTTGCCGGTGGGGACTTCACGTACATTCAGTACTTTTAGGCCATTTGATAGTGCCTTTTCCTGAATCAGTGCACGTTTACGTCTGCCAATATTTGCAGAGATCCGAACTGCTTGCGTTTTCGGATCCAATCCCTCTAGGTCGTGAAGAGTGAAGACGAGTATATCATAATACCCACTTGGGTGCATACCACGAACAGAAATAGGACTGCCAAAACCGGGTTTCGGAAGTGCCCCTTTTGCCTTTCTCTGTTCTCTTTTTTTGCTGTGTTGTCCCCGTGGTTTTCTCCACGAACTGGAAAGCTGCGATTTTTTGCCGAATCCATCGCGCTTGAAGGTCGCATTCTTCTGGGTACGTACACGGATTAATCGTCGAATTTCATCTGCCATCTACGTCACCCCCTCTGCACGATAAATATACCATCCTGAAACACCCGAGGATCTCGGTCACGGATGTGAGTGGCATGTTCAATATTTGCAGCGGTAGTACCGACAATTTCACAGTTGATACCAGTTAGAACTACTTCATCCCCTGATACCTTTGCAGAAACGTTAGGATCGATATTTGCATACCGTGCCTTCTTCTCGCCAAGAAAATTGTTTATCTCGAGACGATTACCCTGCAATTTGAGCTGAATTGGGAAGTGGCTATAGACCACCTTCATGCGATATTCAAACCCTTCCAAGACGCCTTTACACATGTTTTTTGCATGAGCTTCGAAGGTACCTACCATCGCCATGATTTCCTTCCTTTTAGATTCGGTGGAAATCACAATCTCGTTGTCATCACAGGTAATAGTCACTTGGGGGAATCTAACATTGCGTTCAAGCTGCCCCTTGGGTCCTGTCACTTTGAGAATTGCGCCATCCAAATGGACTTTAACGCCTTTTGGAATCTTGACCTTACGTACTGTTGCCATAATTGCACCTCAGTAGACGTATCCGAGCAGTTCTCCGCCAAGACCCTGTTTTCGTGCCTCTTCATGCGACATTACACCGCGTGATGTAGAAAGCATCAGAATTCCAAAGTTCTTTCCCGGCAGGTATTGTTTTTCCCAGTACTCCATCTCTTCAAATTTGCACGAGAAACGTGGAGTAATGGCACCACAATTGTTGATCTTACCAATGAGATTGACTACCAATTGTCCACCTCTACCGTCATCAACAAATTCGAAACTACCTATATAGCCTGCTTCCTGCATGATGCGTAGCATGGCACCAAGGAGTTTACTAGCGGGCTCGATGATGCATTTAACCTTTCCGGTATCACAGGCGTTCTTGAGGGTGCACATTCCATCTGCCATTGGATTAAGTCGTGTCATTTTTCATCCCCTCTTAGTTCAGCTTTTTAAAGCCCATTTTCCGTGCCCATTCACGGAAACACTGACGGCAGAACATGATATAGTACCTACGTACTAAACCCTGTTTTCGGCCGCACATTTTGCATTCGTTCGCACCGCGACCGTATTTCTTTTTTCTCTCTCCTGCCATCAGCGCACCTCCACCTGATAGTTCTCTTTGAGGAATTGAATTGCATCCTGTTTGTTCACGCGCTGTTTTGCTGGGAGATGTTTCTGCCCCATGCGACGGCGCGAGATACGAATTCCTCTACGCTCAAGAACCACGTTGATGTCCATCCCATAGATACCAATCTGTGGGTCATATGACATCCCAGGGTAATCAGTGTGTTCCTCTATACCGAACGAAAAGTTGTTCCCGCCCCTGCCAAACTGGTTTTCAAACAGAATTCGTTGAATGATACCAAGGGATGTCTTAAAAAACTCCTGTGCGAGTTTCCCTCGAAGTGTTACCTTACACCCGATTGGTGCTCCCTTACGAACATTGAAGGCTGGCTGAGTCTTCTTGGCTATGGTTCGGACAGGTGTCTGACCGGTAATCGTTTTCATAATTTCCTCGGCTTTTACGAGCTTATCGCCACTTTCTCCGACACCCATATGGACAACCACTTTATCGATATAGAGATCTCGCATCGATGTCACTGCTCAATCCCCCACTTAGCCAGTGCAGGTGTCTGTCTACCAACCATGTAGACGTAAGGAACAATTGTATCGAACCGTGTTTTTGTTGTTTCATCTTCGAGAATGATCCTATTGGGTACACTCCCTTGCACCTTCATAATGTCAACGATTCGTGCAACTTTACCTGAGTGTTTACCACCAATAACCATGGCCATGTTTCCAACAGCAAGCGGAAAGTGATCAATTATCTTGAATCGGGTTTCCGGTTCGAGTGAAACTACAATCGAGTCCCCGGGTTTGTAGGTGTTGTCAGCGAGGATGTTTGCTCCATCTCGCATATTCAGCTGGACCTTACTCCCTTTCACCACCGTCTTATTCTTGATCTTGCATAGACGGGTCTTTGCCGCCTCTGCGTCAATCTCGATAGAAACATGACGGCCATCTTTGTCTCGCAGGATACGGTATTGTTTCCCGATCTTCGGAAGTACGATGATGTCAAAGATCCCAACACCCATCTTCGGGTTTCTACATGGTATCCCGTTAATAATAACATCCTTTTGGGATAGGATCTGTTTGACTTCCTTCATCGTTCGGGCAAATCCCATTCGGTCACGTAACCAAACGGCGATTGGAAGCGCATTTGCATTGTGTGGACCTGCTGACGTTTTTGTAATAAATTTATTCGTCTTCTTTGCGATGTGCCATGAGTCCGGTGCATTAAGGCGCTTTAAATGGTCTGACATTTATTTGCCCCCTCCTAACTTTTCTTCGCGACGGTTATCGTTGAGATTCAGTTTTGTGATTTCCACTTTGGATGCATCAACCATTCTGGGAACTTCGGTACCATCCGCTTTTGTCGAAGATACGCCGTGAACAACAAGTTTTGCTCGAACGGTATCCACTTCATCGACAACACCTTCTTGACCTGTAAAATCCCCTCGGGTGAGTTTGACGGTATCACCTTTAACCACTCGCAAAGTCTGTTTGCTGTATTTTTCTTGTAGTGAGATCGAGAGAGGTGCGTTTAGGAATCGACTCTTTTCATGTGAAGTCGCGGTATAGCGTGCCTTTCTCTGTTTTCTGGGCTGTTTGCTTTCAATTCGTACCATGTTCCACACCTCATACAATTATAGTCGCCATGGAACCGAGCTTCGGGAAGCGTTCTGCGACTTCACGAGCGACCGGACCTTTAATCTCCGTTCCCTTCGGTTCATTCTTTTCATCAACAACGACAACGGCATTGTCCTCAAAAGAGATGCGCAATCCATTGGGTCTTCGGATCTCTTTCTTCTGTCGGATTACGACCGCTCTAACTAGCTTACGGCGCATATCAGGGGTGCCCTTCTTAACACTTACCGTTGCAAGATCCCCAAGTCCCATTTTAGGCTGACGGCGTCGTACACCGTGGTATCCAAAGACAGAGACGATTTGGACAACACGTGCCCCAGTATTATCAGCGCAAATGAGTTTTGTTCCCGTTGAAAGAGCTCGCGGAGTCTTTGACTGCTTTGCCTTCATTGCTGCTCGACCTCCACCACAACAAACGTCGTACTTTTCGACAGCGGTCGACATTCAGCAATCTTCACCACGTCACCCACCTTTGCCTGTATGCATGGCGGGTTGTGCGCATGAATTTTGGAACTACGTTTCTCGTACCGTTTGTACTTTTTGATGTAATGGAGGTAGTTGCGTAAAACTACAACCGTTCCTATCATGCGATCGCTCACGACTTTCCCGGTAATCACCTGGCCGCGTACCGATAAAGTGCCGTGAAACGGACAATCAACATCCTTGCATTCCTGCTTCGGAGCCTGGACGTTCAATCCTATGTTCTTTGCCATTATTTTATCCTCTTTTAATATGCATGTTGATCCTCTTTTCAGGAGCCAGTGCAATCACCGATCCATCGATCTCAACAATCCGACTTTCTGGAAGAGTCAGCCGGAATATGCTGTGCCTTTTAGGTATCTTTTTAACCCTCTGTGCTGTCTGAATGGCAAGCATATGTTTTGTTTCATCGACGATGCGACCGGCAACCCCGATATACGTGGGGTTACTGGCTGAAACTACCAGAACGTCAAGTCCTATCAATTCATGAAATAAGACGTTCTGGGGAGAGATCATACATTTCTCCTGCGGTTCTGTTCGGTCATCATTCGGGCAATTGTTCTGCGAAGTTCATGAATATGCCCTGGATTCTCCGTTGCGCCGCCGGCACTTACTTTGCCGTAGTGCTGAACTAGCTCCATACGAAGCTTCCCCATCTGTTCCTGAAGTTCGACATCAGAGAGCTGCTTTACATCTCGAGCTCTGAATATTGCCATCACGATACCTCCGCATCGTTGATTTCATCTGGAAGAACAGCGTCGACATCTACATCTTCACCGACAGGAGTAACCGAAATTTTTGGTTTCGGTTTTGGTATTGGTTTAACCGTCTCAATAACCTCAAAGTGGTCCGGTAGTTTTGCTCCAGCAGGAACAATCTTGACTTGGACTCCGATGACTCCCAGTTTCTTAATTGCAACGGCATATCCTTTTTCGACTAGGGTGTTGCTCGGTTCGCCACAGTGCTTGATATATCCTTCAGTAAACTTTTGTGTACGGGCTCGTGCACCGGTAAGTTTACCAGCAATAATAACCTCACAGCCTAGTGCACCAGAATCCATGACCCTACGGAGAATGCTTGTACCTGCTTTGCGGAAGTACCAGCCACGTTCGAGTGCATTTGCAAGACGCTCTGCCATGATTTGAGCGTTGAAGCTTGGGTTTGCTACTTGCTGAACCTCGATTTGTGGAGATTCAACACCGTATTTTTGAGCAAGATCCTGAGTTAACTGATGGACGAGTTTACCCCCTTTACCAATGACAATACCTGGCTTTTCTGCAAAGATCGTAACTTGGGTACCTAGAGGAGTCCGAGCAATATCCATTCCACCATATCCCGCACGCTTTAATTCTTTTGTTAGATATTTCTCGACGCGGGCTTTCCGAACACCTTCTGAGATAAATTTCTTTTCAACTGCCATCAGGACACCTCACGTGCAACGATCTCGATATTGACTGTCTCGTGCACCTTGGGCGTTGCACGCCCCATTGCCCGAGGGAAAAAAGACTTTTGTGCTCTTCCTCTATTTGCAGAAACATGAACGATCTCAAGTTTTTCTACATCAAGGCCGAGATACTCTGCATTCTTTTTCACTGATTCAAGGAGGCGGATGTAGACTTTGGATGCTTTAACTGGATATCTACCTGCATCCCATATTCCATGGAGACTCCGTTTGTGGGCAACATTCCGGTTGAACCGTTTAAACGGTATTGCCTTCTTAAGTGCGATAACCTCATTGAGATACGCAATCGCCTCACTAATGCGCTTATGGTTGATGAACGCGGCAATCTCAATCGAGTGCTTCGGCGAGATCGAGATCTCGTTCACTTTACCTCGTGCAAAAGTATCGCCTTCAAATTTTTTAGAATAATTAACTCGTGCCATGTCCATCACTTCAACGGAACGTATTTACTCGACCTTGTTGCACCGATACCGGCGGATCCATGCGTGACCCTCTTTCTGGTTAATGCAAATTCGCCAAGGAAGTGGAAAACAGATTCGGGTTGGAATTCCACTTTGACAAACTCTTTACCATTGTGAATCTCGATTGTTCTCCCGATCATCTCTGGCATGACAATCATTTCCCGGAGATGAGTCCGAACCTTCCGGTCACCAGTTCGAATCTTCTTTAAGAGCGTCTCTTCACCTCTTGAAAGACCACGGACAACCTTGCGGCGTACACGCGCTGGCATAATGGGAACAAGTTCGGTTAACCCCATCGCTTTAAGTTCATCGATTTTATGTCCACGATAGGTGAACTCTTCACGCCGTCTGGGCATTCTTTTCTGTGTTTTTCTAGGGTTTGCCATATCCAATCACTTCCTGCTCTTACCTGTTCTGCGTGCAGCCACATGTCCAACAGTCCTACCTGGTGAAGTACCACGTGCAATTGTTTTCGGACGTCCTGCATGTTGGTGACCCCCGCCACCAAATGGATGATCGATTACATTCATTGCAACGCCACGGACCCGGGGCCAGTTAGATGCAGTGTTTTTTATCTTATGGAACTTAGCGCCAGCTTTGACGAATGGTTTCTCAACACGCCCACCGCCAGCAACTATACCAATTGTTGCACGACACTGTGCATTGAACCACTTCGTCTTACCACTAGGCATTCGGACGCCCACTTTCCCTTCAGTCTTGTCAACTACGACTGCTTGGACTCCAGTTGAACGTACAAACTTGCCACCATCATTAGGACGAGACTCAATGTTGCAGACGACCGATCCTGCCGGAATATTCTCAAGTGGGAGTGTATTCCCGTTTTTAACGTCAATATCAGAACCCCATGCAACAGCATCACCGACACCGATGCCTTCTGTCACTAGCATGTACGTCTTTGTCCCATTGTCAAGTCTTACAAGTGCAATCGGTGCATTGCGTGCTGGATCATGTTCGATGTCAATGATAGATCCATTTACAGTGCCTAAGTTATCCCTAACATGCCGAAGCTCGGCTTTATACCGGTGGGATGGTGCCCTATATGTCGGACCTCCCTTGCCTCTGTTTTGTGTTGTAATACGATGTCCCATGTTTCCCACCTACATAATACCGAGTCTGCTAAGGATTTCCTCGGCAGCTTTATTGTTCTCAAAACTCACTATGGCCTTCTTTTCACCATGTGTGGTCATAATTGTACGAACATTGGTAACCTTCTGGTCGAACGCCTTTTCGATTTCACGTTTGATCTGGTTTTTCGTCGCTTCCCGACTGACGAGGAATTGAAGTTTACTCTGGTTTTCTAAAAGGACCATTGCCTTTTCCGTCACAAACGGATATTTCAGGGTCATTTCTTTTCCTCCAGTCCTGAGAGTGCACTCTCTGTCCAAACAGTCAATCGTCCTGCTTGCATTCCAGGGGCTAGGTGTTCAACATTCAGCTGGTCTATAGTTACCACATCGACACCAGCAAGGTTACGTGCCGAACGCAACGGCTCACGAGTTGTAACAATGAGCAGGCTCTTACGCTGCTTATACCGGCGACCGCGTAACTTACCCTTTCCTGCCCGAACCTTTCGGCTCTCCTTAGCGCGTTCAATGTCCTTGTAAACACCAGCAGCAATGAGTGCAGAAATAACATCCTGAGTCCGATTCAAAGTTTCGAACTTATCCTCAAAGATAACCGGAACAGCTCCTTCATAGATGTGCCCACGGTTTCGGATAAGGTCTTCACGAACGCTTGCTGCAATTGCTGACCGGAACGCCTTCTGCTTTTCCTTCTGATTGATTTGTTTAATCAGCACTTTTGCGACAACCGGTGGATGAGCTTCACGCCCACCTCGTGCCTGCGGAACTTTAGCTGCACGAGAACCGTTCTTAATTCTTGGAACGTGAGATGCACCGCGTCCACTACCCCAACCAACTGCAGACGATAAAATGCCCGCATATGGATATGTACCATGGGGCTGTCTTTTGGTACTCTGGAGTGCCATAACCGCTTTTTTGATTAGATCGGGACGATACTCCTCTTTGAACATGGCGGGAAGCTCGATGTCCTTTGCAACCCCGCCTTCAATGGTTTTAACCTGTGCTTTCATTTCTGATCATCCCTGTTTACTTTGGACACTCACGTGCTGGATCGTGGGTTTTCTTATAACATGTTCACCCTGTCGAACTGCTGGGCGGATACGAATCAGTCTCTTGATGGGTCCAGGTATCGAACCTTTAACAAGAACATAGGGGCTATTCAGCACACCATAGTGAATAAAGCCACCAGCCGGCGTAATCTCCTTTCCGTTTTCACCAATTTTCAGGATACGTTTATTGAACTCAGTGCGCTGTTGGAAACCCAATTGCCCTATCTGTGGGACTTGCCATCGGACGTGGTGTGGGTTCCATGGTCCAAGTGTACCGACGTGACGTTCTTTGCCACCGCGGGAATGTTTGCGTTTGCGAAGCATGATTCCCCAGCGTTTTACTGCGCCTTGGGTTCCTTTACCGGTGGTGATCGCAGTTATGTCAGCATAGGATCCGATTTGAATTACATTATTTAGGTTGACCTCTTTCCCAAGTAACCCTGCAATGAATTCGAACTGCTTTTCGATAGTCCCCCCGGCTACTTTAATCTCCATAATATCTGGGACTTTTTTCGGTACACCGGATAGGGTTACCGGTTGGGTATACATGAGAGCATAGAGTTCAGCTACTTTACCAGCGGAAATCGCATCAGTTAGTGCCTTTTTCGCCGCATCGGGACTGTAATTTTTTGGCATTGTGATGCGCCGCTCAAGCACATCATCCAGCTGGTCTGCCCAAACTTCGGTAAGTGCATGCTTGCCATAGGTATCCCTTGAATAAGCACGGACCGCTGCGACTTTCATCGCCGGGATCTCAATAACTGATACCGGTATCATGATTTCCTTACCCTCTGTGGGACTATCCTTATGGTCGTCAACCATGATGACGTGGGTCATACCTACTTTATATCCAGCAAATCCCTGGAGTATTGGTGCCCCTTCATATATGGGCCATGATTGATACTTGGGGATCGGGCTCTTTGCACGTTTTCTTGGGCTGTATGCAAGCGAACCCCTGCGTGGTCTGTTTATTTTTGGCATGTGTTCATCAATCCTTTTTCTTCGTGTAGTTACTTCTCAATTCGACACGAATTGCGATTATTCCGAGAATGAGTGCCCTTCTATACTCATTATCGAAGCCAACACGCGAAAACAGGCGACTGCTGAATTTATATCACTGCACCGGATGCCAACATCTTACTTGATATTGTCATCGATTTCTGACAGCGATATTCGCCTGCTTCGGGAAATATTGGGGGTTTTTATGTACCCCATCGCCAGTATGTACCAGCATTTCTATCTCGCGAAAGAAGATCCTGACCGTAACGCATCCTTTGGATCATTATTTTGTATCCAGAGGACCAGGCTCGTCTTATGGACGTCCACCTTTTTGCGCTGACATCAGATCCTACTTTGTCAGCTCGTTGTGACGAATCACAACTCCTTCTCGGGTATTCCCCCACCATTATTTATTGGGTAGGGTACACCAATCGAGAGTTACCCACGGCAGACCAGTATCCTGTGTCCGGAAACAAATCCGCCGTTTCATGAGACTTGAAGGACTTTGTTTGTTCCTTCCTTCTCATTTCAGGATAACCTCATATTGGGTTCTTTAATAGTTGCATAAAAAAGGATATAAACGTATGCTCGTAGTTCAGGTAGTAAATACTTTTCACAATTTTTTACAATCTGGATATATCAAAAAGGAACTGAAGCCAAAATAGGTTACCCAAAATAAATTTCCCCTTCGTCAGTGACGTATACCTCAACATCTTCACAAAGACATCGTGCTTTATAACTTCTTGGACGAGATTCTCGAAGGTGATTAATCAAAGATATTGTATCGTACTTGACTTTAACATTAATTTTTTCCGCTTCTGAAAAAATAATCGACGGTATATCGAAAAGATCTGTCCCACCAGCAAGAGTACAGAGATGTGTTGAGTCAAGTGTATAGAGGAACTCAAGAGTCTCTTTTGCTCTGCGAATATTCTCCATTGCTGATTTTTCGATGGTACATACGTTGGCCTTCGAGGTGTTGATTATATCGGCAATTTGTTGTTGAGTTAACCCTTGTTTTCGGTATCTTAACACCTCCATCTGTCTATCGGTGAGTAGGCCATCTTTCATAAGTACCAATCGATTGTTTGAATTTAAACACTTTTCTTTAACTTCAACAAATATTTTGTTCAATTAGATTGTTGGAGCCAAAATAAAAAAAGCGAAATTTCTCTTTATTTTTTACCGAGAAACTTCAAGAAAGGACGTTTCAAAATGTTTATATGAGTACTGGGCCATAATATCGTGTTACAAAAACGAGGTGAAAACTATGGTTGTTAAAGTCGGAGTTGCCAAATTGGGCAATATTGCAAGTGGTGTAATGGCCGAACTCCTCCTTGATGAGAGAGCGGACCGTGAGGATATGCAGACATTCATGGCAACAAGTGGTACAAAACTCCAGCCGGAGGACATTGACCGTGTTGTTTTAAATATGAAGGCATGGAAGCCGGACTTCTGTATTGTTGTTTCCCCTAACGGTGTCTTACCGGGACCAACTGGTGCTCGAGAGCAGCTCGCAGCGTCTGGTATCCCTTGTATTGTTATCACTGATGATGTGACCACAAAGAAAGAGTGGGAAGGTATCAAGACCAGCAAGTTTGGTTACGTAATCATGAAGGCCGACTCAATGATTGGCGCTCGCCGTGAGTTTCTCGATCCCATTGAGATGGCAGACTACAATAGTAACCTAGTCAAAGTTCTTGCTCTTACCGGAGCATTCCGCAAGCTCCAAATGGCAATCGATAAAGTCGTTGACCAAGTTAAGGCAGGAAAGAAGGGAGATGCACTTGAGCTCCCGAAGGTTATCATGACCGTCGATAAAGCTGTTGAGGGAGAGTTCACTAACCCCTATGCACTCGCAAAGGCACGTGCTGCGTATGAAATCGCCCAGGCTGTTGCGATGGTTAACGTTAAGGGATGTTTCATGACCAAGGAATGGGAGAAATATATCCCGATTGTTGCAAGTGCTCACGAAATGATGCGCATTGCAGCAGTTCTCTGTGATGAAGCACGCGAACTCGAAAAGGGATGCGACGGTGTTTTCCGTAAGCCACACAAGAAGGATGGTGTTATCGTATCCAAGAACAAACTAGTTGCGAAATTTGATTAAAATTTTATTCAACTTCTTTTTTTTCGTTTTTAAAATATTTCCCAAGATCTTCTGGAAGGGTGAGGATTATTGGTTCTAGATGGAGACGTTCCATGAATGCAGAGTCACTTGTTGACAATGGATTGGGATTAATTCGAGATATTAGGGAGCAGAACGCGGAAAAACCATGATTTTCCCCAATCTTATCGAAAAATAGTGACATATTGAACGCACGAGTACCGAGTTTACGGTATAGAGAAATAACAGTTAGTAAATCCTGTGCAAATTTATCAACGTAGCTTTCGAATTCACGTATATTAGTAATAGGTAAGATACCTCGTACTTCACGTTCACCAATGGGTACAGCATGGGCGTGCCAGAGGATCTCATCGCCAAAAAGGTATCTCTCTGAATTGAGTTCTTGTCGTCGTACCTCATCCCAGTATGATATACCATGGTCTTGAAGGTAGCATTTGCTGGCTTCAATGTAGCGTTCTGCAATCGCCGACGGACGACGATCAGAAAGACCCTGCAAATGGGGGTGTATTAAACTAGCCCCCGCCGACGGTAAAAAGTTCCAGTTGATACTTGGGTATCCATCGAATCGTTTCAGGGTCTCAATTTGAGCAGAGATCGCGTCTATAAGCTGCTGTTGTGTAAAATCCCAGACCATATGTTCTCTTGTAATTACAGTAACTGTATGCCATTCAGCAAATGGAAATAAATTGGGAAAAGTAACGCTCTCTCCTCGGATGACACGTTTTTTATCTGAAAATGTTGGAGTAACTGTATTGACATTTTCCGGACAGAATGGACATCCGGTAGGATCTGTTTGTAAATTTATAGCTTGATCGATATGTCGTTTGACACGCTCCGGACTGATCTTGCACCTTATTCCCGTATAATGTTCTTCACGGTATTGAAGGATACCCTCATTGATTGCGATTTCAGTTACAGTGAACATTTGACCTCACGTTCTGATATGGATTGATAGTAAGATATCATTTTTCATAAAGTGCTAAAAGATAGTTAAGGAATTTCGAAATTTTAAAAAAAAAAGTTTGACATACCGCCCTACCTTACGGTGGTGCTCTGCGGTACTCGTTGTGGCAAGTTATGCAACAAATTTATACGATATACTTTCCGAGCAGGCGGATGGAGTTGGTCATGTCGGGACCGAGTGGTGAACCGAAGATAATCTGGGTAACACCTGACTTTGTGAGTTCCTCACATTTGTGTTTCACTATTTCGGGAGTTCCTGCGATAGTGAATGCATCGATTTCCTTGTCGCTGACAAGTTCTCCAACAGTCTTGAAGTCAAACTTCGATAATGCCGCTTTGATCTTTGCAACGTTGTTCAGGTCAAGGCCATGGCGAGTAAGAAGCTCTGGTGGCGATCCTGCTGCGATAAATGCAGCAACGATCTTTGCAGCATTACGTGCCTTTTTGACGTCCTTGTCGATGGACATTGCAGTATATGCACCAACATCAAAGCCCTTCTTACCAACTGCGTCAGCAGCCTTTTTAATAATCGGGATTGCGATCTGGAAGTCCTTCGGATTCGATGCGTTGATGAGTGCACCATCACCGACTCTTCCTGCAAGCTCTAGTACCTTGGGGCCTTGTGCACCGATATAGATCGGAACACCTTTTTTGCCAGGTAGAGTAACACCGGTCAGCTTGGCGCCATCGTAATCGAAAAATTTCATTCCCGACTTTTTGATTTCCTCACCGGCGCAAAGCTTTCGGATCTGTTTAACGGCTTCCTCTAGACGAGCGACCGGCGTGGCTGGCACAATTGCAAGCTTCGGGAGTGTGGAAAGGTCACCGGGTCCAATACCGAGCGTTGCACGACCGTCAGAGATTTCATTGAGTGTGCAGAAGAACGATGCCATTGCCGCTGGCGTGTCCGTGAATGAGTTCATGATACCCGGACCCATCTTCAGGGTCGTTGTTGCCTGGGCTATTGCAGCGAGGGTGGGGTAGCAGTGGCGGTTGTTGTAGTGATTAGTTATCCATGCAAAGTCAATGTCTTTAGATTCAGCAAGTTTACAGAAGTTGACAACCTGCTTTACATTGACATTTCCTGGTACAAATTCGATTCCATATGTCAAGGCTTGTTCACCTCATTGTGTATTCCGTATACGCACTTAAATAAATTATGATTTAACGTTGATCATATCGCTAGTTTCGAAAAAACTCGCGTAATTTACTTATTTTTTCTTTCCGGGTAATGGAATTAATTAAAAAACGGTTCCACTGGAGAATATCAATATTTAAGTGAAATTGGTTGTAATAATCATACAAAATTTTTGGGTATTGGAACCAATTAGATGATGTATAATGTTACATATTCAAATCGCAACAAATTTGATAATTTAGTTTTATATCACACTCGTTAAAAATTTAGGAGAGGAGACCCTATAAGATATTGAATTACAAAAACAAATTATTATTCACATTTGCAGGACGATTGACAATTTTCTTCTTAGTGGGTGATGGATGAGAATCCTTGCTATTGGACTCGGAGGGGCAGGCGGAAGGATTGCTGACATGCTTTACCGCACGGACCGCCGAAGTAGTAAGGTTGATTGTGTGGAGGCACTTGCTATAGATGTAGATAGTGACTCACTTAATTTACTCGCCGCGTTACCAAATACTTCTAAAATACATTTTTCTCAGCTCGATATCGAATCACCCCAAAATGCAGTTGACATTGAACAAATTGCAACTGTTGATATTTCTGAAATCACCGCACGTGTCCATTCGATATCTTCCGGTGAAACCGATGCAGTCATCATTTGTATTGGATTGGGGGGTAGTTTTGGGGATATTGCATCACACCTCATTACAGCCCTCCGCTCGACTATAACAGAACCAATCTTCGGTCTAGTCACCCTCCCCTGCCTCGGAGAAGGAGCGCGAATTTCAGCTGATGCTGCAGAGGATATAGAAATACTCGCACCTCTGCTTGATGGAGTAATAGTCTTTGATAATGAGACATGGTACAAAAAAATCCGTGCTCACGAGAAAACACTCTCGCACAAAGATCCTGGATTCATAACCAGATTCAGTTTCAAGAAAAAAAAGGAAGATGTGTTGTCGCCAACCCAAAAAATTTATTTGGCGTTGAATGATGCTATTGTCCGTCGTATCAGCCTGATTCTACGTGCTGGAGAGTTCAAAGCTGATGGTGGAATCGAGCTCGCTGAGGTGGTACTTGATTCTGGTGAGGTGCTGAATACGATGAGGGGGATGGGATTTATAACGATTGGGTATTCCGTTGAACAAATACCCTCAAATCCCCTCAGTTTTCTTAAAAAGTGGCGTCGAACGGGTTATTTTGCAGATGAGCACCAAAAGAAAGCATCACGAATCGTCGAACTTACAAAACAGGCAATCTACCATGAAATTTCCGCACCCTGCGACATAACGAGCGCCCACAAAGCACTCATTCTCATTGCAGGACCGTCACAAGAACTCTCAATGAAGGGGTATATGACAGTTCGGAAATGGATTGACCGCAGTATCGCAGGATTAGAAACACGGTCTGGTGACTATCCAGTTACGAGTACAAAATTCGTCGCAATCATCGTTATGCTCTCGGGTCTTGAGAATATACCCCGCATTCAGGAACTCAAAGAGATTCGGAGTCAATACAAAACTTCCGTTGGTGAAGAACAACCAATTAAGACCGAATCTGCTTTGAGTACGATTATTCCAAAAGATCAAGAGATTAAAAAAGTAGCTTCAGAAACAGACGAAACTCCGGTGCTCAGAGATGAGATGATAACAGTTCGGCCAAAACAAATTCGACAAATAAAACCAGAATCCTCTCCAATGAGAGACGCGAGTGCACCTACTTCAGCAGTATCTGCCCAAAAATCCATATTCCCCGAATCTGAAAAACAGCATAAACGCATTATTATTTCTAAAAAGGATGATTCAATTCCAAATGAAGAGCTGATTTCGGCGGATGAAAAAGAATCCTCACCACCATTAAAAAAGGGTATATCATCTGAACCCGTAAGTCCGAGAAAAGATACGTTTCCAAAAAGTCGAGACGAACGAATAACAATAAGAGATCAAGAACGTCAACAAATTGAACGTGAATTACAAAAACAGCGTCTTTTAGCAATACGTGGTAAAACTGACAAAGTAGAAGCGTCCAGAAAAGTGCCAAAAGAATCATCACCGGGTCAAAAACAGGAAACCAAAAAAATCGTTCTTCAAAAGAAAAGCGATGGCACGGTAAAGGATATTTCAACCGATAAACTTTCTCCAGATGATCAAGAATTGAAAGATCAGCCAGATGCACAAAACCAAGAAATAAATGTAGATATTACGTCACAGATTCGTGACGTAAGTCTTGATACGTGGCTTAAAGATGCTCTCTTAAGAAAAAAGGATGATGAGCCAGAAAGTGAAGATATCTCGTTAAAGGATACTCCCAAGATAACTACAGATGATGCCCTAGTTCATACAGATTTGAAACGTGATTTTACATCTCATACCTCAGCTGATACAATCAATGGCATCAAAGCATTCGAACAACCAAGGGAGATAGAACCTTCAATAAAAAAGACTGAAAAAAAGAAATCAGATGATGATGTTACGTGGGGAAGCTAATTAGTTTGGTTCAATAACCTTTGAAAACTGTATATTTCCAGCTCCAATTTCTGTTTTTATATCGAGTCCCTTTTCTACCGCATTTCCAATATAGTTCAAACCGCTAAATGCAACAAGAGAAAGTCGATATTGGTTTGGAGGAAGATTAAAAACTTGATTACCTAGTTTAACAGGAAAGATAAACCCGCACTGGTTCATCTCTTCTATTACTTCCTTGACTTGTTTTTGAGCTGATATCGGAACTTCCCGCACGTTAGCAAGTGTTATCCCCGAACGTGTTTGGCAATAACTGCTTATTGATGTGAGCCCAGACGAGATAAATAACTCAAGGGGATCGATAGTCGTTCCTCGATAACCAATTAGGTCAACAAATCTTTTTGCTATACCATTAGTTATTTCAAGTCTTCCTCCATACGCCATCTTTACCGGCACACTTTTCCTCTGAAAAACACCATCCATTGAAATACTGCATAGTGTGATAATTCCTACAGATCCTGAGGGGACTCTCGGATCATTATCAAGTATACGATACGAAGAAAAAAACCCGCATCCGGCCTTTTTTACTTCATCAAACGCAGCCCTAACTCGATCAAGATCCTTTTCTGGCACAATAGAGAGGTTATAGGCTACATCGCCAGTCCCAGTAGAAGGGTTAAAAGTGCTACGATATGCAAGCCTTTCAAGCTTAGAAATAACAAACCCGATCCGGTCATCAACCAAAGCATTGTCTGTTTCCTGCAAACCTATTGGAGTTAGAACTCTACCCTGATTACCAATCTTTTCTGTAAATCCCATTGTATCGAGATAACTGAGGTAGTACTGAACAGCTCGATCGGTCAAGATAAAACCACGTTCTGCCATTATCTCAGAAAGACGTTTTGCACCTATAGGCTCCCGGTGTTCTTTCAATATCCTAAGAATTTCGATGTATTTACGTTCTGTTCTTATCATGTTTGTCGTGCCTCCACCACCCCATTACTGTCTTGATATCGCCCTTGATAGGTTTGATTCCCACCTTTAACTTCATGGAATACCATTTGTACAATTCGTTCATTTTGACGAACAGTAATATCGGCATTTCCTAGATTAGTAAGACAAAGCGTCAGATGTCCACGAAAACCAGGGTCTACAAACCCCGCACCCAACAGGACCCCACGTCTCCCAAAAGATGAACGACAACGGAGAGTTGCAGCAATATCGTGAGAAAGTTCCACCCATTCTAGACTAGATAGGAGGGTGCACATACCGCGAACAAGCAAGATATCTTTATTTGCTCTTAAATCATAAGAGGCGGGTTGTTGACTCTCTTCGCTGTAAGGTCGTATAACCAAATCCCCCTTCAATGAATCTTCTCCTAAACGCTTGCGTATTGCGGTACTAGAAAGAATCATTCAATAGTGTTTCGAGAGAAAACACTTAATAACTTTTGATTAAATACAGTGGAGACGGATCCATGGGGTAGAGGATATCCTCTTGGGCTTCGGACCCAAGGACGCGGGTTCGATTCCCGCTGGGTCCGTAAAGAATTTTAAAAAAAAATTATTCGAGTTTGATATAGGAACGCCCGGTTGTCCCTATGGTAATTGGAGTTGTCATTTCATCCCGACTATCAGGTGCATAGTTGGCGCTTGCATCTATACGAATAATGTAACTTCCTGGCGGTAGGTAACGCACATCGAGATCACCATAATCCGTAGTAACCCCAGAAGAGACATATTGCGTATGGAACAGAACGAATGGTCCACCATTGATTGAATATGAGAGGCGTTCTGTTATGGTCTGGTTGCCATTATATTGAACATTCCACTGAAGAGGGATGACATCTTTAATTACACCGGTTGCAGTCGAATGGAGATTTGAGACAACAAGGGTCGTTGCGTTGATACCGGAATTTGTGAGGTTTTGTACTGAATTGATGTATAAGGACGGCATTTGAAGTACTGATTCTCCATTATTGAATACAAGTTGGGATCCAGGACCGAAAAGCTCAATAACTCCGGTTGCATTCACTCTAAACTGGAATTTTGTCTCCCACGTCTGGTTGACGGAGATATTGCCTATATTGAAATTGAGTGCGCTGGTGGACCATTCGTTTGTCTGATCGTAACTGTAGGGATATGTGGTGTATGTTCCATCATAATATGGAAAAACATTTGGATGGGAGAGGGGTGTGGCGGGTACATGATCTGGCAGAGGATTCATGGTTTTATTCCAGCTGGTGACCCATGTGGACACCCCTTGTGTATAGTTATAGCTTAACACAATCTTCCCATCATTCTGAGTGGTCACATTGTTGAAGGTCACGTTCACATTATGGAAGTCGAGGTTCATTTGGGTATTGACACCGGCTTCGCTCTGGACTTTCCCTAAGATGGTCTGGAATATCTGGCTTAACTGGGTTGTAGAAGGTGCATAATAATAGCATCCGGGTGAAGTCATCTGGTTCATTAAATTGGTGTCTACATATGAACCACCCCCAATTATCGTGGGAAACCCAGCCCCATATATCGTTATTCCCTGCGCTTTTGCCCGGGTTGCCGCGTCAACAGATGCAGCCTTTCCAACATCACTTTCGTCCAGCCAACCAAGATTAGAACGAGGGTACCAATCTGATGGCCAATAAGATTGCAGTGAGCCCGGTGCGATCGGCGCCATCATATTAACTCCATCCCCCATGATAACGATGGTCTTACTGTGACCAGGAGTCCCATGGGTATTGAACTCCTGGATAGCTGCATTGATACCCGCAGCATAATCCGTACCGCCATAATCCTGGTATCCGTTGACGAGGGTAATAAGATTAGATTGATGGGCATGATCAGTGAAGTCCATCTCGATCTTTGCATCTGAGCACGGGTTTAAATAATAATAGCCGTTTGGGTTGGTTACATTAGGACAATTACCAAGTCCATTGCAATTTGTAGCTGTAGTGACTGAATTCCAAGTCGCTGGATCTACCATACATTTTCCCATTGGGGCTCCAGACCAAGCTTGGAAATGGGGTAAACCATCGAGTTTCTGTTGGTTCCAGAGGGCTATGGCATTGGCGGACGCATAGGGGGGACCTGGTGGTGTCGGACTTCTCCCGAAAGAAACTAATGAAATGTAGGTCGTATCCGATGAATTTTGAATAAATGCTATCTCTGCTGTTTTCGTGTCAGCCATCCTGGTGGGACCCCCAATACCTCCAGCAAGATCTGTCACGATGACAATGTCTGCGGGTATAGGTTGCAATTTCCATCCATCGCCAATCAGTTTGATGTCAACATTAATGGTACTGTTTACACTCACCGTCGTGGGGTTTACACTAGTCTCCACCCGAAGGTAGGGATAGTTCTTAAACGTGACAGTGATTGGCATCGACATGCTCATCCATGTTGCAAGTATTGTTGCAGTCCCTGTGGCAGTCGAATTGTAGTATGGACCAGATGTCGGGAATGCACCGGGATAGAACGTGGCATTCGCATTACCATCGGAACCGGTAATTGCATTTATTGTAGTAGTGTACGTGCCTGAGGAAAATGAGGGAGGTGTTGTGAGAATTGTGGAATTCGTATATCCTGTTAGAGTGAACGTTACTGACTGATTCTGACTCGGGTTGCCCATGATATCCATGATCCTCGCATAAATTGTTGCTGGCTGGCTACCAGGGACATCTCTGCTTGGCATCATCTGGGGATTGGCACTTACCTCCATAGCTGCGGGGGCAGTACTGTAAAAGTTCACAATATTAGAACAGCTTACCGTGGTGTTTTCGATCGCAACCGCGGTGATGTTGAACTGACCACTTACTGATTTAGGACCGTACGAAACCCATATCTGACCCAAAGAGTTAGATTTGATATTACCAATTGTCTCATTGTTCGAAGTAAAAATTTTTGCCGTCTGGTTTGCCGCGGGATTTCCAAATTTATCCCACAAGGTATATGTTATGGTATAATATGCAGTATTATCTGCCGGTATGCCGGGATCCCCAGGTGGCGAAACCACTGATCCGATGGAGAATGGCGGAGCCTGAGTAATGCCCACAATGAATGGATATTGATCCGGGATAGCACCTAGGTGTTCCATCCAAATATTATTTTCACCTTGAACGGTGTCAACCTCTACTGTGGTCGAAATATTTCCATATGCATCAGTTTGTCCAGTAAAAATTTGTGTTGTATTGCCCCCAGAAACAAAGCCACCGGTGCCCAGCCCCGCAGGTGGTGGATAATAATGAAATATCACAGTGTGAGTTTGAAAGGGATTTTTGTTATCAATACGATTCCCCCACGCATCTGTAAACATTGCTATAAATGGCGTAGATTGACTTACAATAACCTCATCTTGATAATCAAAAAATACTTTATGAGGTATATCATGGTCAATTTGAAGAATTCTAGTTGTTGTTGTTGAACCATCAGAAGTGGTTACCTTCACGACAAGAGAAAAGGTGGCGTTACTTGTTTTATTTGTATAAAATACAGTATTCGCGAAGCCCATTGGATTTGTTACCATGCTTGTATTGGTTAAAAACCCCCAAAGCGGATCAGCGGATACAGAAATTGATGCTGGATTAACGGGTAAACTGGTTGAAATGTTCTGTACTTGTATAGTAATTACCGAGTAATCGGTTCCGTTCGCAACTAACCACCCAAAGTGACTATCAGCATCCGCACTACTTGTTATTGTGATTTTATCGGGTAGTAACGCTGATGCGCTACCAATGAGTAAGATGACACCTATAATTAATACCAATATCTTCCGGTCCAGCATACGCTCCACTCAAATGGAGTAATACTCCTTCATTATATATAAATATTGTGTAAAACGAGTATTTGAAATTTGAGAGTTAAATTAGATAATAAACGAATTAATTTGAGATATTAGAAAAATAAGTTAAATTTCATCTTTTCTTATGATATGAGGTCGCCTCTTAGAACGACCCATCCTGATTAGTCCAAAGAGCAAGATGATAACCAGCGCACCAACAATAATAAGACCGATAAAACCCCAATCAAGGTTCTTTTCGATGGTGATTGATAGCGTGGGTGTCATATTATCTTGTTTAAATTCTTTTTGAACCGATACTGTCAAGTATCCATCTTTGATAGCGGTAATATTATATAAAGTGTTTAACTTTGCATTTGTTGAAATTTGACCGTGACTGTCAGTCAAACCACGATTTTCGTTATTAAATAGAATTGTTACATTTGGCAGGAATTTCTGCTCTTTATCCTGTACATAGACAGTAAGGCCTACAGTCTCAAAGGGTAAGACAACAGTGAACTCGTCTCCCTGTTTAGTAACATTAATTGATTCCTGAGTGTTCACTAATCCAGTCTTACGGACTTCAACCGAATAACTACCAGATACTACATTCGAAAGAGTATAATGCCCATACTTATCTGTGGTACCGACTAAAGTACCATCAAGATAAACTTCAGCTCCACTCACTGGTGCTTGTGATTCATCCACGGCATAGACAAACGCACCTACCGGGACTTTTGACATGACAACATTGAGTAAAGCATCTGTATCAGTGATAGCACGTGTTTCGATGTAAGGTTGGTATCCGTCCTTTCTAATATCAATTGAATAGGTTTTTCCCCGGCCCACCTGGGTATTTAATATACCCCGTGAATCTGTCTTTCCCGCAAGAACAGTATCAAGACGCACCTCAGCATCTTGAATTGGAGTCATCCCATCTTGATCTTTTACAACAAACGAGAAACGATTACTCGATAAAAGCCAATATTGTGCTTCACGATTTGCAGATCCTATTTCAATAGTTTCGGTGCGTAACGGATAGTTCTGAGAGTTTATGTTGATTGTATAAATGGTAACACCGGTTACCCCAAAGGTTACACTCCCTGTATTATCGGTTTGTTTTGTTTGCGTTAGATTTTCCGCAGTAAGGGTAATATCAGCATTCGGGATTGGAGAAAGTGTATCTGAATCATAGATAGATAATTTCAGGGTCAAGCTTTTCCGGTCCATGTTAACGGTGAGGTTAGTGACATTGCCACCAACTGTATTCTGCCAATCGTTATACCCAGACGCTGAAAGACGAAGTTTGAAATCATTAGAACTGACTTGCGAAATGTAGAACTGACCAAAATTATCCGTCATACCGATGTTTACATCATTAAGAAAGACCGTTGCATGCGAAATAGTAATATTGTCAAGACTGTCGAGGACGGTAAGCTCGAGATTCGTCGCCTGTACTGTGCCGCAGATAATGATTACGAACAGCAGAACAGAGAGGAAACGAAATAAATGCTTATACATAGGTAAATATCCCTATCTGCACATATATGAGCCCATCGGTTCAAATTATTCGTCCTGAAGGCACGCGATCTAACAACATCCCTTCGACAAGTACTGGCATAAGCCTTCGCCCTTCTTCGACAGCTTTTTGGAGTCTCCAGCTTCGATCAGCAAAGATCGTCAACAAGGGTTCCCCCGCTTTGAGGAGTTTTCCTTTTTTTGCATGCAAGAGGATTCCAGCTCCCCGATCATGGGGGGCACCGGCAATCCGTGCTAATTCAATCAGCGATTTATTATTCATCTCAATAACGTAACCAGACGTCGGTGCTTTGACTACGAACTGGTGCTCACCAGGAATGATGTCACTTGATTTTACGTTTGGATCTCCGCCTTGTATTTCAATAATTTTTCGGAACTTTTCAAGTGCTTTGCCTTTTGAAAGGAGGTCTTGTGCCATCGCACTGCCAGTACCAGGCGCCGCTTTTCCTGACATTTCAAGTGCAATACCGGCAAGTGAAATACTTTTTTGAATAAACGAATTTGGTTCGGTGGCCCCCTCAAGAACGTGGAGTGCTTCGATGACCTCAAGTTTCGGACCGATGCTGTAACCAACCGGGATGTCTCCGTATGTCAGAGCACATTCCACCCTCATATTAAGCCGTTCTCCTAACTCGATGAATTCACGGGCAAGTTTTCGACCATCTTGTATAGTCAATACTTTTGTGTGTTGTCCTACAGGAATATCAATAACAACAAGATTTGCACCAACAGCAAATTTCTTTGCCATGACACTTGCCAGCATTTGCCCTCGAGCATCGATTTTGAAGGGATATTCCTGAATAATAATACGATCATCCGCTGGTGCAATGTTGGTTGCCCCTCCCCAGACAATGACACCCCCTACTTTCTCCGTCATCTGATGGACTTCACTTGATGAAAACTCTACAAAAGCTAAAACTTCCATCAGATCGGCGGTACCACCAGCTCCTGTGATTGCACGAGAACTTGTTTTTGGTATTTTAAGACCACTTGCCGCGATAATTGGTACAACTAATAGGGAAATTTTGTTGCCTGGAACCCCCCCTATTGAATGTTTATCTACAATGGGTTTTGATGCAAATTTTATCTGTTCTCCGGTCTCCACCATAGCACGGGTAAGGTGCTCAACCTCATCCATATCTAAGGGGTTTATGTACGATGCGGTAACGAACGCGGTCAACTCTGCAGGAGATATATCATCGTTCACCACATCTTTAATGATAGCGAGCGTTTCCTCCTTTGTTAGTTTACTACCATCCATTTTCTTTTTGATATACGCAAGCGATGAAGGTCGCCCAGCTTCCCGAATCTCAACCGTATCCCCTTCCTTAACAACGAGTCGATCGTTAGTGATTCGATAAATACCAACTGTCCCACGTTGAGCAATCGTAATTGTTGTATCAACGAATGCCGTTACAGAGATCCCATTAGTCGGGTTAATCACTTGAACCCGATCACCATCAAGAACACCGATACCACGGGCATCAAGTCTGTTGAGCAAGACACCCCGTTTTGCAATATCTAACACCTTTACATTGAGCTTTACCACGGTCTCAAACCTCCTTGATCGAATAATATTAAAATTTTCATTCTTAACGGGAATTTATTGAGCGCTTCCCTTAAATGATCTTTCCCGTTAAAAGAAGCAAGACAGGGAGATTGAGACGAAGAAATGGATATGCAGATACGACTTCTTTTATTCGTATTTTTCTAAAAAAAGAGAGATTTAGATTTTAGTTCAGTGCCGGCGCACGACTAGGAACGCAACTGCACCGAGACCAATGAGAGCTACCAATGCACCAAATCCAGGCTGTGTTGGAGTCTTGGTTGGTGTTGGTTGTGCGGTCGGTGGTACGGTGGTTGCGACTGCTGCCGTGGTTGCAGCTGCAGTTGGGCCAACGGCTGTTGGTACCGCTGTTGGAGCAGCACCCTCAAGCACGTTGAACAGTGCAGTGGCAGTTGCCTTTGGCTGAAGAACACGGTCTGCTTGTACAATGTACTCGTCCGGTTTGAATGTGGATGCGTCCACATCGAACGAGAGCTGGTTCAGACCTGTGTTACCCGCAGTGACCTTGACGGTACCGCTAGCTCCACTGAACTCACCGCTCTGGGTCTTTTCAGTCGGCTTGAATGATGATGAATAGACCTGGAAGAGGACATCGTCGTCGACAGCAAGGTTTGTCGTTGCCGTGATGGAGAACTTGTCACCAACATGTCTGTCGCCAACCGGGTCGATCCGGATTACTGGTACCTCTACGAGATACTGGAGCTTCGTGTAGGTATCATCGACGTTCGGATCGTTGATAGCCTGGGCGAGTGCATTCGCTGCATCAGTACCCTGGAGACTTGACGCTCCGAGGAGCTGGAAGATCTTCGTGTAAGTTCCTGCACCCTGTGGTCGTAGTGCCCTGTTGACTACCCACCCTTGGTCTACACCTGCTGCTGTGATCAAGTCGATGTCGAACACTTGGTTCTGCATCGGGTGTTGGACAACAATGAAGTACTGACCAGCATCCATGCCCGTGGTTTGTGCCTTTGTGATCTCATGCGAGAATGATGCATCAGAAGCCACGGATTCTGTGACTCGTGTTGCAAAGTTCTTACCCATAATCCAGATTGCAACACCCTGCGTTGGCTTACCCTCAGCAGTACCGGTAACCCAGAGTGAGTCACCTTGTGCTACAACAGACTGGGATGCAGTTGCAGAGACGAACGGCTTCTTCACGATGATCGAGACCGTACCATAGGCAACGTTGTCAAGATGTAGTGCGTCATGGGGTCCACTCACGGCATAAACCGTGTAGGTTCCGGCATCAAGTGCGTAGTTTGAAGTACCCCACGTCCAAGACCATGTGTTGTCACCATTGACGGGCGTCACATGGAATGTGGCTGTATTACCATCAATTACTTGCGAGTTTCCAGCGACATTTGAACGACGTGGATCTTGGTTATCAATGATTGACCCTGCGGGCCAGAGGTTCGGACCAGTGAGGAATATGAATGTGTTCTGGCTTTCGGTGTTCGTACCGGAGAACTTGACATCCTCACCAAGATAGTAGCTCTGGTCACCGGCTGCAGTAATAGTAACTGCACCCTTCACGACATTCACAGTCACTTCGTCTTCTTTATATTGACGGAGTGAGGGTGTTGGGTTGAATAATGGAGCATTTGCAGTCGAATCGCGCGAAACACGGATCGTGTATTGCTGAGCTTTGGTCCAGTTCGTCGTCTCGAATTGAACAGTGCGAGTACCTGCTGAAGACAAGTTAACGAGAGCATAGTATCGTGTACTGTTCGTGTTGTTGAATAACATCATGTCGCTATCTGTTGCAACATCTGCTCTTATATCCCAACCAAGTGCTGCATTCTGGTACACATACGAACCAATCGGATAATCAGTCGCCCTGACCCCGATCTTACCAGTTGACGGTGTATCGTTGTAGACATATCCCTGGAACAATCCGATCATTGGTGGTTGGTTATCGTAAGCACCAGTCATACTGGACGTTCCCTTCACCCACACAACATACGTTGTGAGCGGTTTACCAGTGATGGTAACCGAGAATGGGTTGCTGCGGACAACTGTATCCTTGTTCGCCTCGATCTTTACAGTATCAGAGACGAGTGTAACAGTGCCTGATGCGGAAACGGCCTTGCCAGTATAGGCAGCGCCATTGAGTAAGTAGTTATCCGCTATATGACTGAGTGACGTCGTAGTCCAGACTGTGTACGTACCTGCCGGATAAACGACCATCCCCGTTGCGGGATCGGTTGCACCTGTATCCCACCCGGCTGCATTTAATCCATTAGCGCCAGTGAAAGCAGTTGCACCACCTGGGAAGTACCACGGTTGGGTGGTAACCCACAGATAGGATAGTGAACTTATTCCATCTGCAGCACCAGCGGAAACGCCATTGGGAGTGTTCGAAAACACCCTTGTTTGGACCTGTCCAGAAGAGTCTTTCAACTTGACACTAATGAACCCATCGACTGCGGATGTGGTATTTGAGTACACTACTGGAACAGTGTTCGGCAAAACAATTCCACCATATGCGATGGGTAATGTACCGGCATTGTCAGTCGTGAGGTTCAACCCACCCTGAATAGTACCGCCGCCAAGGGGACCAATAGTGTTATTGTAGAACATTGTGTGAGTGACGACCATTGGACCGTATACGTTTTGGGTAAAGGTAGAAAAGTTCGTCCATGTGAGAACATTTGTTCCTGCTCCTATAGCTGTTGGTGGGACTATAGTTGTTCCGTTTGCGAAATTCCAGAACCCATCGGTAGTAAGGCCGGTTGTAAAGAAGTTACTTCCCATACCTATTGGTTGGACGATAAATGTTCCATTGGACCAAACACCCGATACAGAGAAATTGTTGTAACGTCCACCTTGGGTAAATGCCGCAAGGTTCGAGGACAACTTGAACGTTAGGACGGTTCCCCGCACAACGCTCCCGCCGGTCATGTCCTGACCTGTACCTTGGTTCGCTGCGACATCGATCGCAGCAATTGCCTGGCTGGGATCGGCTACGATAAAGGCCGCACCGGACTGTGTTCCAGCGGCGGTTATACAGTACCAAGTTCCGGTGTATTGACCGAAAACATTAGGATCGACATAGAAGTTTGTTAACTGAGTTCCTACATCAATAATCTGTGATGGGGGATTTCCCGGTTGAGATCCTGGTGCCCACCAGCCTAGTTTGGTACTTCCACCAGCTGCTGGTATAGTAAATGGCTCAATGTTGGCAGCCATTACAGGAGTAAGATTTAATCCACTTTCTCCAATGAACACGGTTGCTAGTTGCGGCATACTATATATAACGGACCCATTAAATAGGCCAGTTAGGGGACTCCCTGTTGGCAGCATTGTTGCCGATACTGGCAAGACTGCAAACAGAATGAAGACCGCGAGCGCAACCAGTGTCATGGTTAATCGCTTAGTCATTTGTTTTTTTCCTCCAAATTGTACATCATACATTCCAAGCCGCAAAATCTGAGATTCGACAAATGCCGAATAACAGTTCTACAAGCCCGATACTCCGTTTTAAACGGAATATGACTGATTATTTGTAAAAGAGCTAATATATCCTTTGTGGTTGTTTTTTTTTGACAATTTGACGAAGAAATAAGGAGTTTTTTTCGTTTTGAGCGTTTAAATTCGTTTTTTGTTTCACAAAACTCATCGTTTTTACGTAGTTTATATTCTTATATATACTCTAATTAAAGTAATATCTACGCGCATTGGGTATATACTATATGTATACTAATGTACATTGTTATTTTTTATACAAAATTGCCTAATTAAATGAAGCAAGATAAAAGTTTCCTCAAACAAATTCAACATATTTACATGCAAAATCGGATTTATAGTTATGTATGAGGATCATCAGAGCACCCAGCCTCGGCAGAGCACACGAACTTGTCGTCAAAATGATCCTAGAAAAGGGATGGGTGCTCAAGACAGAAGATAATGAGGCGACTATTGAGTTTGAGGAGGTTGCGCTGCAAGTAGATACTCCACTTGCTGAGCCGAGAGTCAGTCCACATTCAAGGTTCCAGCAGAAATTTGTAGAGCAATATGCCCATGACCTTCTAGAAGGATCAAAGGCTTCCTTTGAGTATGACTATCACGGGCGTCTCTTTAATTGGGGCGAAAGATTGAAACACGATGGACAAGATGTTCACATCAACCAGATCGATTATATTGTGGAAAAGCTTCGCAATTCCCAAGTAAGCCGGAGGGCAATTGCAATAACATGGAATCCCGTTATTGATGAACACCTTAATGATTGCCCGTGTCTCCAGCTCGTCCAATGTGTGGTGCGGAATAGTTTTCTCAATATGCGGGTGATATTCCGAAGCAACGACATGCTCACCGCCGCAGGAGCTAATATGTACGCCCTCGTTCAGTTACAGAAATACATTGCTGACCAGCTGAAAGTGCAATGTGGTATATATACTCATATCTCGCTGGTACCGCATATTTATTATATTAGAGACGTTAACGACATCGAACCATTTTGCGGGAAAGAAGCATTCATCAAACCGATTGCTGAAGTGTGTCGAATCTGTGCAAAGTGTTCACGTGTATCGACAATCTAATACAAGAATATCCGTCACTTTAATTAATCTACAGCGCTAAAAATGAGAGGCACACAGCCCGGTAGTGTAGCGGTCAATCATGCGAGACTCTGGATCTCGCGACAGCAGTTCGAATCTGCTCCGGGCTACTCTGGTATTCCAGTTCGTTTTGTAAACAAAGCGCGATAATTTTTTTTAGGTAATGAAAGCCGCGAGGAGTCCACTAAGAAAAATCGCACCAAACATACCAGCTCCTCCAATACTGATTTGTGAAATTTTCATATTCTTAATGTGAGAGGAGTTCAAGGTACAAGCACCTAACAACGTTCCCATTGTACCGCTGACAAATGCAATTATTGCTGGTACTGACCCTATTCCTCCACCAAGGATCATTGCTATGGCAATTGCAGAAAGTCCAGGAACAAAGAATGGAACCCGTATACCACTATCTGGAAATACTTTTGTTGAAAATCTCGTGATTAATGTTACTGCAAATAGTGCAATTAAAACTAGGACGAATAACGAATTCCCTACCATCCTTTGTCCGTTGTAAAGAAGGTAGACAGATATAGCAAAAGGGATAACCGCACCTCCAATATTGAGCGACAATGTAGTAGCAAACCGCTGATCTGAAACTTGTTCACCAGTAAATGCATCAAAAACCGCTGATTTATTTGGTACCGTTTGTTCGAAAGATCGCTGAAATGTCCAGAGAGGAATGTTCACAAAACTTCCAACAAGCATCAGGATAATGACAATAATCGCTTCAATCCACGTAAATCCAAGCCGGCTGAACGCTGAACCAATTAGCCCTAAAAATAACAGAGGAATCAAAACAATGAATACCAAAATCAGAACAACAATCACAAATAGTGACAGAGGTTTAATCGAAGATATTCTTATTATTCCGCTCATATCCGAATTCATATGATGTTAGCTTTTAATGCAAATAATGGCTGCATGGTCATGGTGATAGGGAGATAGCCATGCACTAACTGTTACTTTTAACCCTCCCGAAGCAATTCGAGAAATTGCCTCGCTAAACACAAGATCAGGTTCTTTGTGAACATCAACACTGCGGGTTTTAAGCATGAGAATGAGCGTTCCATCCTCTTTTAAAAAAACAGAATTCCTGATTGCAATAGGAACAAGACAGATAATAGAATCGAAAATGGATACAGTCATATCTTTCATAAAGTAATAATCCTTCAATGAAGATTGCAGTCACGCGGGTTGCAGGAAAGGAAGGAACCGATTCGGCACGCTGTGCAAAATTCGGGCATGATTGCTATAGTGTTCACCCGCTTAAATCGGAATTAAAGCAAGATGTTGTGACTGCATTTATCCAAGCAGTTGACCGAGGAGATTTTGATTGCCTCTTTTTTACCAGCGCTCTACCTGCTCAAATAATTGCACCTCTTCTCAATCGATTTCCTCGAGTGATAGCAATTGGTCCCCAAACCGCTCAGGCACTTCACCGGTATGAAATTGAGTGCGAAATATTGCCAACTTTTTATTCACGTGATTTTGTCCCCTATCTTGGAAACTGGATCTTCGGTAAACATATCGGGATTCCCCGTGCAGATGTGCCAAACAATGCTTTGCTTGATTCCATTGTTGCTGCTGGTGGAATCCCACATGAATTTAGATGTTATTCTCTCGAACCCACGGGTCAATCTCTCTTGCTAAATGGGGCGGATGCCCTGCTTTTCACGAGTACGATGTCATTTTTAAAATCGATATGGACACCGCAACCAAACCTATTAATTATGGCAATCGGTGAGGTTACTGCCAACGTGATGACGAAATCAGGCATTTCACCTATCGTTATAGGAGATGGATCACTTGAAGGGGCTCTTATGGCATTAAATACGTACTTAGAAAAAAAGGGACACTAAATGGTAGATGAACAGATTAGCACCATACCTTTATCATTGTGGAGTGGTTCCGGTCTCGTCATAATTGATAAACCGCGTGGTCCTTCAAGCCATCAAGTAACAGCGTGGGTTGGAAAAATGCTTGGGTGCCGTGTCGGACATTCCGGTACTCTGGATCCACAGGTATCCGGTGTTCTCCTTATAATGCTCGGTAATGCAGTTAGATTAGCACCGCTCATGCTCAAACATGAGAAAGAATACGTCTGCCTCATGCGGTTACATGATGACGTGCCACGTGAGCAATTGGAACAAGTTATCAAAGAATTCGTGGGTAAGATATACCAGCGGCCACCAAGAAAAAGTGCTGTAAAACGGAGCTTGCGCATCCGTACGATTTACAAAATTGAAATTCTTGATTTTGAGAATAGACTTGTCCTTTTCCGTGTGCATTGTGATGCAGGCACATACATTCGCTCACTCTGTCACCACATAGGACTCGCTTTGGGTATTGGAGCACACATGCAAGAATTGCGTCGAACCCGGTCAGGAACATTCGATGAGACACAAGTACACACACTTCATGAATTAAAGTCTGCTTGTATTCACGTGTCTGCTGGAGATGCTAAAGCACTTAGTTCATTAATACTTCCGGTGGAGGCTGCTTTGCCAGACATCCCTCGGGTCGTTGTCAGAAATTCAGCAATCGATGCAATCTGTCATGGTGCACAGCTTGCGGGTGTTGGAATTCTCATGTGCGATCAATTCAAAAAAGGTGAGACAGTTACGGTTCTTTCACAAAAGAATGAGTTTATCTGTTTGGGTGCTGCTCTTCTTTCATCAACGGAATTCATACCGGGCGGTGTAGGATTAGTAATCGCCCCAACAACTGTTTTTATGAGACCTGGTACTTATTCACAAGGTTGGAAAAAAAAGAGACATGAGAAATAGTCAATCAAGGCACTGCCAAAGAGATAGCATTAAAAAAATTCCCAACCAAGACTTACGATACATTTTTGCTGAGGTAGTCTAGCGGTAAGGCGCAGGCCTGGAAAGCCTGTGGGGCATTTGCCCCTCGGGGGTTCAATTCCCCCCCTCAGCGTTTGTGAATTGATTACAAACACTTTGAATCATTTATCTAATTTTAACAAGTAAATTGATATTTATGGTAAAGAGAAGATCTCGAAATAAAATAATCCCAGAAATAAAACAGAACCTTACCGGTCGTATCCCTCAAATTGATCTTCTCAAAGGAATTGCAATAATATCTGTCGTTATTCTTCATACATGGCAACCAGCGATTTTTCTCTTATTTGGAGCCCCATACCACATATATCACGCTGTTCCCATTCTGATTCTCATCGCAGGTTTTACCGGCGCATATGCATATAAGATGTATGGCTCAACCACATTCAAACAATGTTACGATCCTTCCCTGATCATTCGACGCTTCAAACGATTATTGACACCGTATATTATTTTCTGGGTAATTCAGATTATCCTTCTCGTATTTATTTTGAAAAATAGTTTCGACGAATCGTCACTGATAATGAATTTTATTAGTGGTGGATCCGGTTTAGGTGCTTATTTTATCCCGGTAATTTTCCAAAGTGTCTTGATTGTACCATTATTCTACATACTTGCTCAAAAAAATCCAGATTTAATGGTGGTGGTAGCCCTTATTCTGGATATTGTTTTTGAAGTAACCATGTTATTTAGTGGTATTCCGGATAGATTTTATTCAGTGCTCTATTTCAGGTTTATTTTTGCAGGAGCTCTAGGGGTCTGGCTGGTGATGACCCCGCGGCGTCCCGTGTCATGGATTGCAGTTGGAGGGCTCATAAGTCTGATATATCTCACGCTCTCTTCTTATACAAACCTGTTTTTTTCCTTTAGCAAGTTTGTTGGTTATGATGCAGTGTTTCATGCTCCTGCATACTTATGGACATTGATATTGGTATTAACAGGATTAGTCCTCCTACCCAAAAATGTTAAATCATTGCCCTTCCGTTGGATCGAACGTGCCGGCATAGCATCATGGCATATTTTTTTGATACAAATGCTCTATTTCCTTTTCGTCGTCCAAGTAGTTCTGAATTATATTATATTCCCTCTTGACAAGATTTTGCCCGTAGGGGACTTCTATACGATTTTATTGAACCTATTTGGAGGATTTATCAGTGTGACATTCTGCTGCCTTGTTGGTTATGCTTGGTATATCTTTGAAAATACTTGGATGCATAAAAAGAGGGCAATTGCAAATGAATCGCATGGATAATTCGCATTTATTTTTGAAATTATCTTTCCATCCTCCACTTCTTTTTTCTCTGAATGTCCAAGCGTTCAGCCGTACACCTCTACTTGAAAAAATATAACAAAACTCTGAAATTTTCTATACGCTACTGAAGAGCCACATTTGCATTCGTTTAGGTATAATTTTAAGAACGAGGGGTTTTAACATAAAGATAGAAAATGCTCATGCTCATCGTTCCTTTATTTGTAGATATTTTTAGAGTTTAAGACCCTTTTTAAGAATAACATTTCGCTGCTGCCTGAACACCCATTTCAAATGCACGGGTATTGATTTCGATTGTCTTTTTCGGAACCAAATTCTTCACAGCTTTGAGAAGAGATTCAAATTTAAGGGGTATTATACGAGATGCAGCACCAAGCATCACCACGTTCTGGGAAAGAGGACTGCCAGCTTCTTGAGCGATTTGATCTGCATCAAGAATGCAGGGATTGTATTGGCTTAGTGTTGCAACGATTCCATCCTCAGTTGGTGCCTCTATCTTTTGCATATAGACAGAAGTAGGAAGAACAAGATGACGATTAACGACCAATGACCCCCCTCTTTTGAGATAGTGAAAATAGCGAAGTGCTTCGAGAAGGTCAAACGATATCAAGAGGTCAGCCTGCCCAGGTGGAATTAGCGGCCCAAACTTCCCATCAATCCTGATATGACTCTCAACAGATCCACCACGCTGTGCCATCCCATGAGTCTCAGCTCCTTTAACACGCCTAGCTTCAATTAAACAGGCTTCTCCAAGAATGTTGGATGCAAGAATTGTGCCCTGTCCCCCGATTCCGACAATCAAAATGTCAAAACTTTTTTTCATTTCTTTCCCTCTCGAACAATCGCACCTGTTGGACAGAGCTGGGCACACACCGTACAACCGCTACACAATTCGGTTATCCTTGCCTTTTCATTCACCATTTCAATTGCAGGGCATCCGAAACGAACACATGTTCCACAACCATTGCACGTGTCGGAATCCACTGTATACCGTGCTCGCTTAACACCGGTACGTTTAGCGGTTATCACGCACTGCTGCCGTGCAATAATTACTTTTACACCTTTACGCGATTGTGCTTCTTTGAGAGCATTCATCGTACTTGTAATATCATAAGGATTAACCGTTTCAACAAAGGTAACACCGCAAGCTCGGCAAAGTGCATTTAGTGATACTGGATTTGTCACGATACCGCAGGCCGTTATACCTGTATTTGGGTTCGGTTGATGGCCGGTCATAGCGGTGATCCGATTGTCAAGAATTACCACCGTTATATTTGCTCCATTATACACTGCATTCAAAAGACCTTGAATTCCTGTGTGCAAGAATGTGGAATCTCCAATTGTACAGATGACATCACGAGTTTCACCGGAATGGGCAATCCCGCTCGCAACGGTAATTGATGCACCCATGCATATCGTGGTATCGACAACCCCAAGCTGCAAACCCAGTGTGTAGCATCCTATATCGCTGGGGTAAATCGCATCTTTAAACACCCGTTTAATCGCATAGAATGTTGCACGATGCAAGCAGCCAGCACAAAGGATAGGGGGGCGTGGAGGCAAATTTTGGACTGGACTCACTTCAGGGTAGGGATTTGTTGGAAGGATACCACTTTTAACTAAAATGGCAGCAACTGATTGGGGTGATAACTCGCCCTCATAAGGTACGTAACCATTTTTCTTACCGATAACATTTACCAACCCTGCAACTTGTAATACTTGCTCTTCGACTTCGGGTGCAAGCTCCTCAATCACAACAACTTCTTCATGTTTCCGTACAAAACCAGACAGCCACGATTCATCGATCGGATAGGCACCGATTTTCATAAATGAAATATTAGAAGGGAGAAGTTCCTGAACATAGGTGGCAGCGATACCGCTCGCGATAACTGCTTTTTTTCCTTTAATCGTAAAGGAATTGTAACCCTTCTCAACAAGACGTTTCTTGATTCCGGGTTGTTTTTCATTCAGTTTTTTATGGAGGGGACGAGTATTTGCCGGGATTACGACGTATTGTTTCGGATCTTTCTTAAACTCGCCCTTACGTGTTGATTGTTCAATATTCCCGAGTTCAATATCACCTTTTGAGTGACAAATCCGTGTCGTTGGTCGGAATATAACTGGAAGCCCAAACTCCTCAGAAAGGGTAAATGCATCTCGTATCATATCATGAGCTTCTTGAATTGTTGAGGGATCAAGACATGGCAACCGTGAAAAGTGGGCATAACACCTGCTGTCCTGTTCGTTTTGGGAACTGTGAGCAAACGGATCATCAGCACTCATAATCACAAGCCCGCCCGTAACTCCAGTATACGCACTTGTCATTAGGGGATCAGCTGCAACATTAAGACCGACATGTTTCATAGTACAAAGAGCCCGAAGCCCACACCATGCGGCGGCAAGGGCATTTTCCAGAGCCACCTTCTCATTCACTGACCACTCAATATAGTATGTTCGATCTGGTCGGGACCTGAGAACATCAATAACCTCAGATGATGGCGTACCGGGATATCCACTCACAAAATCCACGGGAGATTCCAAACATGCATGAGCAATCGCTTCATTTCCTAGAAGATAATGTCGTTCCATGATCCCTGATCCTTCTCTTTACTTTATCATGAGACACTCATGACTATTTATTTAACGAGCTCGCAATCTGAACTTCACAACTTATAAAAACTCTGATAGGATACTTATTAGGGTAAATTTCGGGATTTTTTGGGCCCGTAGCATAGCCCGGTGGTGCGCCCGGCTGATAACCGGGAGGTCATGAGTTCGAATCTCATCGGGCCCATTCCGTTTTAATTCGCGTATTTTGATATAGTGCTTGAACGCAACAACTGGATATGGAAAAGCGATATACTGCCATCCTTCTGGCAGGACTTGTTGTTTGCATTATACTCTTTTTTGTCAGTATTTATCTTGCTGGAATGGCAGCGATTATTCTTGTTGTACTCGTCATGTCCTTTTTTATTATGCAAGACTCAAAGTCCCTCCCAGAGATCGATGTTTCTCTGAGTGATAATGCAAAAACTATTAGCGTCATAAATCGAGGGAACGATATCGCGATGAAGATTCGTGTGGCAATTGTGCCACACAATATAGAATTTGAAATCGGATCACTCGCCGCTGATGCGAAGTATGACTACCCATTATCGACGATGTTAAATGAGGGGAAAGCCGTTGCAACCTATCAAAATAAGAAGGGATTGAAATATTCACAGACATTTAGGTTATCCGCTCTCGGAAAAAGTAACGATGATTTATTGAAACCGGTTATTCCTCTGTTTAAATGGAAATAGGAAAATTATTAGGATTTTTTATCTATTGTTTGCGGAAAGACATACATGATTGTCTTTTCTAGAGCCTCTACAAGTACCTCTTCTCCTTTGAGATAGTCGTGCATTGCCTGGTAGAGCATAAAAAGTATATCATATCCATAGGTGTCAAGAGCTGCTTGAGAATCAATAGGATTGAGGTATGAATCAGTTAAAAATCCATCAGAACTATACATCAATTCGTAGAATGAACCGTCTTCTGATAGCACACAGAACTGATCTGTCACCTTTTTTGTTGGATCGTCTGGACGATAGGGAGATGGATCCGATTTCCCTAATACAATCATTTTTTTTGTGTAATAATTTGCATCGTAAACATCCCCCTTAGTGTCCTGTTTACCTTTTTGAAGTAACGCAAGCCCAATCGAACTCACAAGAGGGATAGCAGTGTGTGCCATTCTATCAAGCAGTGCAGCATCATTTTGCTTGATTTTTTCAGAAAGACTTGTTTCTTTTTGTTTCAATTCCTCGATTTTTTGCATGATTTTCTGAAACCCAACTTCAATCTCATCCATATGATCATAACCTCTACCAGATTTTACAAAGAATATAATTACTAAGCGTTATATGACTAACGCATTCATCCCGAGACTAAAGTCACGGGCTTTCTGCTGCTTTGATCGTAACCATCAAAATGTTTTGCTACCGATATTAATCATTCTTCGAAATAAAATATCATTAGCAGCAAAATCATGAAAAAAAGAAAATCAAGATATAATATTCTTGAAACCACAAAAAAGGCGCTCCCGGAGCATATTCTACAGATCGATTTTCTTAAGGGGCTGGCAATCATATCAGTTGTTCTTCTTCACTCTTGGCAACCGGACAAATTTTTGGTATTTGGGGGTCCTTATCACGTTTGGCATGCAGTTCCTCTTTTAATTCTTATCGCAGGTTTTACAGGGTCTTATGCATATAAAAGACGTGGTACTAGCACACTAAAACACGCTTATAATACGGAAATATTATCTCGACGCTTTAAACGACTCCTACAACCATACATAATATATTGGCTTATTCAAATCGTCATTTTGATTTTCTTCTTTCACTCTAGCTTCGACTTTATCTCACTCATTTTAAATTTTATTGGTGGTGGGAGTGGATGGGGTGCATATTTTGTTCCGGTTATTATTCAGAGTGTACTTGTTATTCCGCTTCTCTATTTGCTCGCTTTGCGGGATCCAGATTTAATGATTATCGTAGCGCTGATCTTGGATATTCTTCTTGAATTTACCATGGTCTTTTTCGGAATCCCTCAAGGGATCACATCAGTATTATACTTTAGATACCTTTTTGCAGGAGCTCTAGGCGTCTGGCTAGTAACTTCACCAAAACGCCCAATAGGGTGGCTAACTCTTGGGGGCGTTATTAGTTTAATTTATATTACAATTACCTGTTACACCCCTCTTTTCTCCTCGTTTAATGATTTCTATGGTTATAGTGGAATTTCACATGCTCCAGCATACATGTGGACACTAATATTAGCCATAATAGGTTTGTTGTATCTCCCAAGAGAGACAGTGAATTGGTTTTATAAATATCTTGAAAAAGCCGGAAAAGCATCATGGCATATTTTTCTTTTCCAAATGCTCTATTTCTTTTTTGCAAATGATTTAATCACAAAATATGTTACATATCCTCTTAGCGAATTTTTGCCAGATCCAATGGTTGTTTCATTGAATTTTCTTCAAGCAATAATCAATATAATTGTGTGTTTTGTTGTCGGTTACGGTTGGTATATTTTAGAGAGAAAATGGACTGAAGATAGATTGACAACATCTCCAATACAAAAAATATAAGTTCAATTTATTATCAACAAGTTTTTCAATTGTAACATAAGAATTTAAAGGCAGTATCCCATATCTACAACAAATATTGAACGAAAAACTGGAACGATTGTTGATTAATACTATCAAAAAAGTGAAGTTTACCAATGATTAAGATTGGTCTGATCGGATGTGGCAATATTGGGCATATTATTGCAAAAAACGCCGACAGTATTAAGATAGTTGCCCTTTTTGACGCAATATATGATCGGGCAAAAAACCTTGAAGCGATCACGGGTGCTCGTGCACACCAACACTTTGAATCTTTTATTAAGGAACCATTCGACCTCGTTGTCGAAGCGGCATCTGTAAATGCGGTAAAGCAGTATGCACATGACATCCTTGCGAATAATAAAGATATTGTTATAATGAGTGTTGGTGCACTTGCAGATCCAATATTGAAAAATGAATTGAGAGAATTGGCACGAAAGCGTGGTCGCCATATCTATATACCGAGCGGGGCTATTTTCGGCCTAGACAATTTGAAGATTGGACGTGTCTCAACAATCCGAAAACTCCTTTTAAGGACAGTTAAAAGTCCAGAATCACTTGGGATAAAGGCAAATAAACGTCAACTCATTTTTTCTGGAAAAGCAAACGAGTGCATTAAAGCTTTCCCAAAAAACGTCAATGTCTCTGTTGCTATGAGTCTTGCTGCTGGAAGAGATGTGGATGTTGAACTTTGGGTTGACCCAGCGGTTGATCGTAACGTTCATGAGATGGTTATTGAGGGTGACTTTGGCGAGACCTGTATTAAAGTGACTAATGTTCCGAGCCCAGATAACCCAGCAACAAGTTACTTGGCCGCACTTTCAATTTTATCCTTGTTGAAAGGCCTTGAAGATCCACTTGTCATTGGTACATAAGATAAGAAGATGAGTTTATCTATTGAATAAAAAAAGTTGAATTTCATTCAATACATAAAAAGAGTGATAATATCTACGCAGACCATCAATGAAATAGGAAATAATTGGCATGGTATCGGTTGATTACTTATTGAAGTTCATTCAAGAAGATGCTCCATTTGGTGATATTACATCAGAAACTATAATTCCAGACACCGAATGCCGTGCCTTGATCAGTGTTGAACAAACAGCTACAGTTGCCGGTCTCGAAGAAGCGTCAATGCTTTTCCAGTATTTTGATGTATTAGTTGATCAAGCAGTTAGTGACGGATCTCTAGTAAATCCAAGCGATACTCTCCTAACCCTTCAAGGAAAGGCAAAAAACATTCTTCTCGTTGAACGTACGGCTCTCAATATTATTGGGAGAATGAGCGGAATCGCAACTGCCACGAAAAATTTTGTAGAATCGGTGCGTAGTGTGAACCCCAAATGCAGAATTGCAGCGACCCGTAAAACCTGTCCTGGTTTTCGCAAGCTCGATAAAAAAGCGGTGATACTGGGTGGCGGGGACCCTCATCGATGGAATTTAAGCGATGGAATTTTAATTAAGGATAATCACCTAGCACTAGTTGGTCTCGAGGAGGCAATTGCAAAAGCTAAGGCACGGTCACGTTACCATCGTGTTGAAGTTGAAGTCGAATCTAAAGAGGATGCGATACGTGCAGCGCGATCAGGCGCAGACATTATTATGTTCGACAATATGACCCCAAAAAAGGTGCAAGAATCCATCAATTCATTAAAACGAGAGAATCTGCGACACAAACTTTTAATTGAGATTTCTGGAGGTGTTAACGCCGATAATATTGCACAATATGCTATTCTTGGAGTAGATATTATCAGCATTGGTGCGTTGACCCATTCCGTGAAAAATATTCCAGTTCACCTTCATATTCTCTCACCAAAAAATAAAATGCGAGAGCCAATTCACTTATAGGGCCAAACACGATAAAAACAATCCATGCGCTTATTTAGCTAATGAAGAAAGATTAATGATACACTATCCCAAATGGGTGGCTAGCGGAGAAAATTAATGGGAGAACAAGATTCGCAGAAAACAGAACAGCCGGATGAAATAAAGGAACGCAAAAGGCAATTGGTAAATTATTATATTAGTTTATTAACGGGTGGAAATCTCGATATGCGTTGGAAAGCTGCCGAGGCGCTTGGTGAACATGGGGATGAGACTGCGGTAGAACCACTTATTACAGCTTTGAATGATCCCTATGTCGATGTTCAATGGCTTGCGGCAAAATCGCTAGGGAAACTCGGTGACAAAAGAGCGGTAGAACCACTTATTGCAGTATTAAAATCTTCAAGTAAATGGGTGCGGTTAGCTTCAGCGTGGGCTCTTGGCAAACTTGGAGACGTTCGTGCTGTCGAACCTTTGATTGCATTACTTAAGGATCCCAAAGCACCGGTCAGAAGAGATGCATCTTGGGCGTTAGGACGAATTGGTGATGAACGTGCTATTACTCCTCTCAATGTTCTTCTGCAGGAGGATGATGATGAAGTCCGTACAGCTGCAAAAAACGCACTTGATACTTTGAAAAAGAATAAATCTCCTATAGCCACCTAATTTTTTTTACTAAGTTCTATCCACTTCACTAGTTTTTAGTTATATCCGACTTTTGTACAGTTGGAGAAATTAATACTAACAAAATAAATCAGCGATAGATTGATATGTTAACACTGTTAACATTTTCACCATGTATACACAACAACTACCCCCATCCTCCAAAACTGTTCTACAGTTATTGGATGTTGGCGGTGCAATGACCCACAAAGATTTGGTGAAAAAGAGTAACCTTGCACCGCGTACGGTTCGGTATGCCTTGAAGAAATTGAAGGAGCGGAAACTCATCATTGAAAAATTCAACTTCCGTGATGCCCGCCAAATTATCTACTTGAATAGACCTCAGCAAACAAATGAATCCGTAAAAGTCCTTGCATGAATAAAGAACCTTGCCTGCTCATTCATTGCGATGATTTAGTCCGGAATATGCTCCCGAGCATGCGAGCCGAGATGGTCTCAAGGCTTATAAATGAACGAGGGCTCAGTCAAAGCGAAGCAGCAAGGAGGCTTGGCGTTACGAGAGCTGCAATATCTCAATATATCAGTAGGAAGAGAGGCAGCAGTGAAGGTAAGGTATCATCGGAGTTAAGTGCACTTATTGATAGATGGGCTCTTGCAGTAGATACTGGAGAGAGTGATCTTACTTTATGTGATGTATGTAAGTGTGCAAAAAAGAAGTTCTCCAAGATTTAAACCGACTTTTTCTTATTTTCAATTAAAAAATTAGTGCCGTTATTTTTGATTGTTTTTCTCGAAATCAATGATCTAATAAAATCTTGTAATAGATGCAATCTTTTAATGGTCATAAGGGAGATAGTATAGGAACCGATTGTGGAGTTCACACATGGTAGTAAAAAAATGTACATCTTGCAATGCTCCGCTTGCAGAAGAGGGTGCTACAGAATTTGGGTGCCCGTCGTGCGGTTTTGAGATCAAACGGTGTTACCGCTGCAGGGAGCAGAGTATCCCTTATATCTGCCCAAAATGCGGATTTGGGGGACCGTAATACATGGGTAACGTCGCAGTAATTATCAGAATAATGCCCAAATCTCCAGAAGTTGATCTGGAGAGACTTAAAGTCGATCTTAAAAAGAAATTACCTGGCATTCAAGACATCAAAGAAGAGCCCATAGGATTTGGATTAAAGGCAATAAAACTTGCAGCAGTTGTCAATGATGCTGGTGGACAGACGGATGCTATCGAGCAATCACTTAGTGAAGTTGCGGGTGTCGAGAGAGCAGAGATAATTGAAGTGACACTGACCTAAAACACTTTTTTATTAGTTCAATATTTTTAAAATTTGATTATTCTTCGATCTTCTTGAGGACTTCGTGAATTATTTTCCGTATCTTTTCGACAGATTCACGAAATGCAATTACTTCGGATTCATCTATCCGTATTGTAATCGGAAACACGCCATTACGGTTAATTCGTGCTGGAACACCGATGCACACATCCCCAATATCATGCACCTCGGATTTAATATACGCAGACACTGTAAGAATCCTATTTTCATCGCCGAGTACTGTTTTCACAAGAGAAGCGATAGCTTCCCCGGGTCCGTAAACTGTCGATCCCTTATTTTTAATAATTAATTCCCCGCTGCCTTTGACGGATTCAATAAACTCTTTTACCGGAAGGTGTGAAAACGCGGGAAGATTAGATATTTTGATACCACCAATCGTCGTGGCTGACCAGAGAGGGACCATACTCTCACCATGTTCACCAATGATACGCGTATGTACTTCACTCACGTGCACTTTGAAATACGATGCGATGAGTGATTTTAGACGCATTGAATCCAAATGTGTACCTAGCCCGAACACTTGATTGGGTTTCATACCAGAATATTTTAGGGCAACACAGGTCATAACGTCGACAGGATTTGTTACAAGAAGGATCTTTGATTCCGGAGCAACGACTCCAATAGTTTGTGCAAGGGGTGCAATAACGCGTGCATTTCCAAGTGCTAGATCGAGACGATCCTGTCCTGGTATACGTGGAGAACCCGCTGTAATAACAACAACATCTGACCCCGCAGCGTCTTTTAAATTTGTGGTCCATCTTATATTGATATCTGTGCCCCGAGCTGCAAAAGAGTCAATAAAATCTTGCACAATTCCCTTAAGGTACGCTTCACGCCCTTCTCTCCCGTAGAGAAGAATTTCATGAACATGTGGATTGATAGATATGGCATGTGCGGCATAACTACCAACATTTCCGGTCGCACCAATTATCGTTACTTTTGACATAGATAGGACATATGGGGACGTGTTATCGGTCGACTGTACGTTCCTGTTTTCACCAGAGCACCCATCCTCCGCCCCGTTACCCCATGGGCGCCGGATGTCTACGGTAAGTCTGCTCCCTTCCGGGCCTGAACCGGTCCCCGCAGCAACAGGTCGCAATTCCCTCCGGAATATTGATCCCTGTCCATCGACCTCATGGGACGAGGTTTCACAGTCAGAACACCCCAGTTCCAGCAGGTCGTTGCAGCCTTCGTCAAACTTCGCCCCCCGCGTACCGACGGTTTCAGGTTACAGGTGACGCCGAACCACCCGGGCTAGTCCCCATATAACTTTGCCCACTGGTCAAAAAAGCTTTGTAGTATTGAGAGAAATCTAATAAAAATCAAGTTTTGTTAAGACAATTGAACGGTGTTTAATTATTGGATTAGGGAATAAAAACCTCCCCGCCAACTTTCTCCTGCCATTCTTTTTTAATTAATTCAATCATTTTATTGTCATTTTTATCGAAAAGATCAATTGCAGTGAGAGAGATACCAGCTGGCAACACTCGGTATAATGATCTGAAATCTCCCTGAAAAACTTCGATTATCTGTTCACCTTCGGTTTCAGCTATTTTAATCGGATCTTTCGCTACGGGATGCTTCTGCATATCTTCGAATTGTTCGAAAATCTTGACCCGGTTGAGTTTGAGGTATTCCCGATTTATTTCAAGGTTAAAAGCAGACCAAAATGCCGACGCATACCATGCATCATTCATAATAACGTGAGGTACGCCAAGGCAAGCAGCAGCGAGTCCCAAGGTTCCAACACCAGAACAGGCGTCAACAAAACTTTTGACAGGTGGTATGCCAACATGTTGTTCAACTGATTGCAGCTTGAGATCATTGCCTCTAGGGAACTCTATATGGATAAGGGATTGTTGTTTGTACATCACCAGAGGACCCGTCATGAGAGGAAAGATATCGGCACGAACATCGCAGCCGGCAAGTAGGTCATACACCTTTGGTACCGAATCAAGATCTGCGTTTGCAAGTCCAGGAACAAAATCACCTGTTTTCACAACACCTCTAACTTCGGGAACTTCATCAAAGATTCTTTGTGCAGCTTTTTTATTGACTTTTTTTGAGAGCAAAACAAGAGATTTGCCCGGAAGAAAAGGTGGACTATCCATCGCAAATCCTGGGTGAATGAGAGGTGATCCGACGGCAAGAAGAGGATCAGTCTTCAAGAGGTCTCCCTCTTCTACCATTATGACATACATTTGGGCAAAAACGTCATCAATAAACCGTTTCCCGCATAGACATGGACGTATATAAGACAGATCGGCAAGAGGAGCACGTTTATCGAGAGGATGCATGGTACAGTCAGAGCATGGTTGAAAAATTGTTGTGAGAATTGAGAGAATATCTGTTGCAGATTTAACGCAGTCCATCTGGCAAACCGGACACTTCATAATGCATCCTAGAACCTTCTGTATAGAAAATGTTTCGAAGTGTGGTTTTATAGACCCAAAAAATGATGGGCCCGATGCGATTCGAACGCATGACCGCCCGGTTATGAGCCGGGCGCTCTAACCAGACTGAGCTACGGGCCCAAAAAGCGCCGCCAACAGGACTCGAACCTGTGACATGCTGGTTAACAGCCAGCCACTCTACCAACTGAGTTATGGCGGCAATGTGCTTTATTAGATTCTTTTTGAGTCTTTTTAAAGGTAGCTATGGGGTGAATTAAAAGATATGCGATGATAAAGATGGATACCATTTTATGATTTGAATCATGGTCTGGTCTTCTTCATTTTGTTCAACAAATTGATGAGTTCATCAAGGTTCTCATTAAGGTGGGAAAGAAGTTTTTTTGCTTTTGGGGCGGCAACCGCGCCATCAGGAGACGCTCTGATATAACCTAACTGTTCGAGCACATGCAATGAATATCGGATACGATGAGAAGGTAGGTCAAGTAGCTCGGAAAGTTTCATAATTCCGATTGGTTGATAATCGACAACAGCTCGGGCCACATCGATATGCCGGCTCATTAGTTCGATCTCATCTTTCATCTTTTTGAGCATAACTCGACCTTAATATTAGATTATTCCGGTTTTTTCCCTTCCGAGTGTTGATAAAGCCAATCTTTAGCTGCTTTGTATTTCTGTAAAAATGTAATGGACAGGTAAATGACAATTACTAACAAAATTAGGATTATCGGGATACGGATTGCAGTTGGTACCAAGAAGATTGATAAAACAATTACCGCTGCTAAAAAAACAATCGCGTTGAGCTGGAGCGTTAATCGATAAAATTTCCATTTCCACTGTTCTTTTGTTTCCAAATCCATTACAAATACGTTATCTCCATGATAAAAGTACTTGACGTTTTAAAGCACAAATGTGATACAATGGATGCACTGGATAGGGGTCTTAAAAAGTATCGTGCAGATGCATATCTCATTTACGCATCGTCTAATGACGCAGATATGAGATATCTGTCGCGATTTAAAACCAATGATCCCTTTGTTTACTTTAAAAGGAAAGGAGATCTTGGAACTATCATTGTATCTCAGATGGAATATGCTCGAGCAAAACGAGAATCAACAGTTGCGGTGATATCAAGGACTGAAGCTGGATTAATGGATATCCTAAAAAAAGAAAAAAATCCTTGGAAAGCAACAGCAAAAATGATTGCCGGGCAAGTTAATGGAAAGATTCTTGTTCCTCCTAAATTCCCTCTGGCACTTGCTCAGGAACTGAAAAATTTTGTTAAGATCATTGTTGATGATGATATTCTTGAATCGATTCGAGCTGTTAAAACAAACAAAGAACTCCAACAGATACAAAATGTGCAAAACATTACCCAAGGAGCGATGAAATTAGCGTTGTCATATATCAAAAAATCTAAGGTAAAAAAAGATATCCTTTATTTTAATGACAAACCTCTAACGTCAGAACGAGTGAGAATTGAAATTCACAAATTTTTGTTGAACAATGGCTGTTGTGCAACTGACACTATTGTCTCTTGCGGAGAAGACGCTGCAATTCCACATAATATGGGGAGTGGTCCTTTGCATTCTGGTTCACCCATTGTAATTGATATGTTTCCCCAAGATGAAACAAGTGGCTATTACACGGATATGACACGAACTGTTTCAAAGGGGGAAACCGAATCCAAAATTCTTGAAATGTATGGCGCTGTTCGAGAAGCTCAAAGATTGGGAATGGCCCAAGTTTGTCCAGGTATATCAGGATCAGAAATTCACCAAGAGGTAGTGGATTTTTTTAAGGATCTTGGATATGAATCAGGCGCTAAAGGGTTCATGCACAATTTAGGGCATGGTATTGGGCTTGAAGTACATGAAGCACCATCGGTTGGTCCTTCCGGAAAGAAGTTAGTTAAAGGGAATGTAATCACCCTAGAACCCGGTTTATATTATCCGGGAATTGGTGGTGTTAGACTTGAGGATATTGGAGCGGTGACATCAAAGGGTTTCAAACGGTTCACTAAATTTCCTGAGGAGTTAGTAATCTAATGGATGATACCACACTTGATCATTATCGCGAAGCAGGTATAATCGCTAAAAAGGTGATTACAGAAGGGGCTCAGAGAATACGTGTTGGAGCTTCTTACCTTGAAATTGTGGAAATGATTGAGGCAATGGTTATCGAGGAAGGAGCAGGACTTGCATTTCCACTCAATCTTTCATTAAACGAAGATGCAGCTCATGACACCGCTTCTCTAAGAGATGAGCGTCTGTTCCAAAAAGGCGACTTGGCTAAAGTTGATCTCGGAGTGCATATTGACGGTTATATTGCCGATACCGCGACAACAGTAGATCTTGGTACAAATTCACTCCTTGTTGAAGCATCAAACCAAGCTCTCGAAAATGCGATTAAAAAAGTTCGGCCTAGGGTTACAGTTGGAGAGTTAGGATCTGTAATCCAAATGGAGATAGAGAGTCGAGGTTACCGCCCAATTTCGAACCTTACAGGACATGGCCTTGGACGTTATATTATTCACTGCCCACCTACAATTCCAAACGTCGGAATAAACGGAGGTGTTGTTCTTGAAGAGGGCATGGTCTTTGCAATCGAGCCCTTCGCTAGCACAGGTAGTGGCCGTGTGAGTGACAAAACCCGGAGGGAGATCTACCAGCAAATATCAACAAAGCCAGTTCGTATACCGTCAGCACGTGCAATTATCGATCATATTAGAGAGAGAAAAGGACTTCCGTTTGCACGACGCTGGCTTCCTGAGAGAAAATCCGAAATAACACTTTCTGGACTTGTACGTTCGCAGCATCTCCATGTCTATCCAGTTCTTTCAGATATTGCTGGTTCACTAGTATCCCAGCACGAGCATACCCTTATTGTTACCAATGAAGGGTGCATAGTCACTACAAGATAAGATAACCTTATTCGTTTTTAGAGACAATACTATAAGTTACAACCATGACTAGTGACGCTGACACTCTAAACTTAATGGAAGTCATTCTTACCGCGGAAATTTTTAATCAGAACCCACAGCTTGATACCAATGATCTGACGCCAATTTGCCGAGAAATATTCACTTCGAGCGGTTCATCTGGAATAAAACGTCCGGTATATGTTAGTGAAGGGATGATGAAACGCGTCCTGGGAATTCCCGATGCCCATCTTAAACTAAAAAACAATCCTTTTGTAACTTACGAAGAATTTGGACAGCGCATCCGATTAAGCACTTTGGAACCTGCTGCACAGTGGTTCCTGAAACAGGGAGGTAAAACACACATTGAGAGAAATCCCGCTCTTGCATTCTATTTTGAACATATTGATTCAGTTGGGGTCTCATATAGTACTGTTCGTGATGCAAATCCTCCATTCGAAGACACAAAAGCATACCTTGATACAAAAATCTCAAAAATTCTTGCCGATGACGAAAAAATCCGTGGTGCACTGGATCTTGTTATTCTAAATGCTCCTGACGAAGTTGAGCAAAAGATGGATGATCTTGTTTGCACACCTTCTCAAAATCGGATCATAAATAAAATACATCATGCACTAAAGTACAGAGATTTTTTACAACGGCACCGGATTTATGAAGTAGGAAGACTCCTTTTTGTTGGACCTCCTGGCACTGGAAAAACATCGCTTGCACTTGCGATGTCTCGGACTCTTCATATGCCAATTCTCGAAGTTAGGTTATCTATGATCACTTCCCAATATCTTGGTGAGACATCAAAAAATATTGATAGAATCTTTGAATTATCAAAAAAGCTCGCTCCTTCAATACTATTTATCGATGAGTTTGACTTTGTGGCAAAGAGCCGAGTCACTGATGATCATGGGGCGATGAAACGTGCGGTCAACTCGCTGTTGAAAAATATAGATCGGATCAGTCTCGTAAAAAATGGCGTGGTTCTAATAAGTGCAACCAACCATCCACAATTACTTGATGAGGCAGCTTGGCGGAGATTTGATGAAGTCGTTGAATTCTCCCTGCCAGATGAGCGAATGCGCAAAGAAATTCTTAAAAAAGTAACGTCATCCATAGACTGCGTCTGCGATTATGATGAACTTGCCAAAGATACAGAGAGATTCTCCGGCGCAGATCTAAAGCTAACGATAAAGGAAGCAATGCTTTCAGCCTTAATCGACAACCGACAAAAAATCGAACGAAGTGATATTGAGAAAGGCATCATCATGGTGAAAAACCGGGATGCAATCCGGCGCTTGACATGGATATAGAATGAGACTCACACTGCTTGGCACCGGAGATGCAATTGGTACACCAAAAATTGGTTGTTCTTGCCCGCAGTGCACACGTGCCAGAACGACTGGCGAAATGCGGCTGCGGACTTCTTTACTTCTTGAAAATGAAGGTAAAAATTTGTTAATCGACACCTCACCCGATCTACGTCAACAACTTCTCAAATACGATTCACCAAAAATCGATGCCGTCTTCTGGACACACGGACACTACGATCATTTCATCGGTTTCGGCGAGTTTTACCGTGTGCAGGATGTTCCACCAGTCTATGCAGCACTGCCAGTACTGAAATACTGCGTTGAGATTTTCAGGTTTCTCACTTTTGAACAAAATATCGTAAAACCGTATGAACCATTTGATCTTTTTGGGTGTTCAATAACCCCATTTCTAGTCAAACACCCACCAGCGTACACCTGCGGGTTACTCATAGAATGCAATGGTGCAAGAATTGGATTTACATCAGATACAAATAGCGATATCCCAAATAAGAGCCTCGAGCTACTCAAAGACCTTGACCTCTTACTTGTTGATGCACTTGTGCCTTCGGATATTCGAATTCATAAGCACATGAACTACTTAGATGCCTGCACGCTTGCTCAGTCCCTTAACCCGAAAGAATTTCAGTGCATTCATACAAGCCATCTACTTTCATGGGATCTCCCTCATATTGCAAAGGATGGAAACTCTTTCAAATTCTGAATATGTTTACGATTCGCTTGAACGGTGCTACTATACCCATACATTAATCATTTTCAGCTCCCCACAGATAGGTGCATGATCGTAAAAGTAATCGAGCAGGAGAACAACAAGGTGCGACTCGTTATTCAAGGAGAAGGACATACGTTCATGAATGCCCTTATCGATGAGATTCTTCGGGATCCCTCTGTTGATGTCGCGAAATATATGATCGAATTCCAGTTCTCCGATCCAGAACTTCTCGTCACAACAAAAGGGAAGAAGGACCCGTTTGTCGTTATCCGTGACGCGTGTAAAAGATTATCAAAGAACTGTGACAAACTCATGAAAGGACTGGTAAAGAAATAAGATACAAAATTGATGATAATCAAGTTTTTTTACTTTTCAAAGTTTTCTAAAATTTTTTTATTTAATAGATCATGACGCTCGTTCAGTAAATACAATAGATCCTGAAATCCTGGTGATTTTAACTTTTACAGCCTGACCCGGTTTCGCGTTTGCTACATAAATGATATAACGCCCCATTTTCACGACTCCGTCCCCGCGACGAGAAAGCGATTGGATCTCCAAATCCAAAACTGCTCCTTCTTCAAGGCTTTTTTCCATAGGTTCAGTACGTGCCTTACGTTTTCTTACTGGTCGGTGACCACCACAGGCATCGCAGCGTAGGAGGAGTATCCGATCATCTTTTACTAGTCGTGTATCGGGTCTACCGCATTCTGAGCATACGACATAGTCATCGACATAATTTTTAATGATCGTTTTTATTAGGGATATCTCAAATTTCCCGTTAAAAATAGCACGGTTCCCGTCAATCTTACCCGATGTACCAAGCTCTCCGAGAAGATATTTCAGAAGATGATCATGGTCGCGACGGACTTTATCGGCAATTTCAACAAAATTCTCTAGGACCGTCGTCTTTCCTTCAATATACGCTTTAGCTTCAGGAACCACAAAACGCTCTGAAGAGATACTGACTTCGGATATCTTTGAGTACGCATTTTTTAATAAGTTTTCATAAGAATCGGTCATCGTACATATAGAGGTGCAACACAACCAAAAGTCTTTCTCAGACTCATTCTGTTAGACTGGGACGGAATAAGATGGCAAAAAAGTGCGAGATCTTGTTGGGATATGATATAATAAGGTTGACAAAAAGATGTTTTGTCACATGTTGTCTGCAGAGGATTGTGCCATTATCCGCAAAAAACTCGGACGGGAACCTACTGATGTTGAACTCGCCTGTTTTGAGAACCTTTGGAGCGAACACTGCAGTTATCGATCAACAAAAACACTGCTTCGAACGCTACCAACACAAGGAGAGAATGTCCTTTTAGGACCTGGTGACGATGCGGCAATTGTACGTTTTTCTCCAACCTGTGCTCTTGCAGTATCTATGGAAAGCCATAACCATCCGAGCTATGTCGATCCACACGATGGTGCAGCGACGGGTGTTGGTGGAATTGTCCGCGACGTTCTTTCTATGGGTTCACGACCAATCGCACTGATGGACCCCCTCTTTTTTGGCACCCTTGATAGCGACAAGAACAGGCACCTGTTTGAACATGTAGTAAGTGGGATTGGCGGTTATGGCAATTGTATAGGAGTTCCAGTTGTACGGGGAGATCTCTGTTTTGATCCAGACTTTTCTGGTAACCCACTCGTCAACGTTGTTTGTGTAGGTACTGTTCATCCTGACAAATTCATAACGGCACGCGTGAAAAAACCTGGTAATAATCTAGTTCTTATAGGTGCAACAACCGGTAGAGATGGACTTGGCGGGGCGTCATTTGCATCTCGGGATCTTTCTGAAGGTGCGGAAGCAGACGACAGACCCAGCGTCCAGATTGGTGACCCATTTACAGAAAAACTAGTTATTGATGCAATTCTCGAAATGACTGAAACGGGCAAGGTATTCTCTTGTCGAGATCTTGGTGCTGCAGGACTTGCAGGAGCATCAAGTGAGATGTGTAGTACATTTGGTGGATTGATCCATGCTGACCGTGTCCATCAACGTGAACTGGGAATGAAACCGTTCGAAATAATGGTTGCTGAATCACAAGAACGGATGCTAATTGAAGTTGCTTCTCAAGACGTTGAGCTTATGGGAAAAATCGCAGAGAAATACGATCTCAAATGGAGCAACATCGGTGAAGTTATTGCTGAACCGAAATATATTGTAAAATTCCATGGGGAAGTCGTCTGCGACCTTCCCATTCTCCTTTTATCCGGAGAGACACCTCTGTGTATTTGGGAGAGAAAGGCATATAATGCTGAGAAGCCGTTTAAACGTCCAAGAAAAAGTTTGAAATCGCTTACTCTGCAGATTCTTGCGCATCCCGAAGTCGCACGCAAAGATTGGGTAATTGAGCAATACGACCACGATGTACAAACGAGGACTATATCCCTTGTAAATGACGCTGCCGTCTTGCGTTTAGAGGATTCAGCTCTCGTCCTTTCCTGTGGTTGTAACCCACGACAAATTTACCTCAAACCTTATGCAGGAACTGCAAATGCTGTCTATGAAAATGCAGCGAACCTTGCCTGCATGGGTGCAACTCCTCTCTGCTTGCTAGATTGTCTCAATTTTGCAAGTCCAATTCATCCAGAAATCTTCTGGCAATTAGAACAATCAATATTGGGAATGGGTGATATGGCACGCAAAATGAATATCCCTGTTGTTGGAGGTAATGTCTCACTCTATAATGAAAGTGACGAGTTCAATACGAAAATCAAACCGACCCCGACAATTGGAATGGTAGGTAAAGGGCAGATTAAACAATGGCTCCAGCCACCTGATGGATCCGAGATTGCATTAATTGGTACCGCAGGGGCCCACTTTGGAGGTTCGGTTCTTGATGACATTACCGCATGCGGCGGTGCTGCACCCGATCAAGCGGATCCCACCATTGTTGATACTATTCGCACAAACATGGAGAATGATGACTTTATTGCAGTCACCGATTTATCACAAGGTGGTCTTGTTGCTGCACTTTCAGTTATAGCTCCCCAAGCGACTGTTCGAATTAATGGTGATCCCTACGAACAGTTGTTTTCAGAGACATATGGGCGATTTCTTGCCGCATTTACGAACGAATCTGCACTTAAAGGACTTGTTTATAACGTCATTGGAGATGTTGGCGGAGATGCATTAAATGTAACAGTTGGAAAGAATTCATTTTCAATAAATAAAAAAGAGATGGAGAACGCACTTTCATCTCTCACGAATCTAATGCACAAATCAAAGAAATGATTGAGCTAAAAATAGTTATTCAGTTATTGTGGCATTGACAGATACAATTAACTCGTTAATTTTTTTTCCATCCCTTACATCTTTTCTATTAAAAATAAAATCTCCAATAACCTTCACGCCTTGAGACTCGAGTTGCTTCTTCATGATGTCAATCGTTTTACCAGGTTGACCACCACACGTTGCAAAGATAATTGCCTTTTTCCCTTCACATCCTTTTAAAGCTGCAATTGCCGCGTTCATAGCGGGAGTTGGTTTCCAAGCCCAAACCGGCGTGCCCAATATAATCAAGTCATATCTAGTTACATCGATTTTTTTCGGTTCGATAGGATCCTTTTCACCTTTGCTCGCCCGGTAACTTCCAAGGGGATAGACGGTGAGTGCATTATAAGTTTTATTAGAGGTTACCTCAATACTATCAGCACCACAGGCAGCCTTAACTTTTTTTGCAAGACGACGAGTGGTACCAGAATATGAATAATAAATAATACACCGTGCCATAACAGAGATATCTGTATTCCGAGAAAAAAAGGTTGCCAGATATTATTCTATTTTTTAAACTGGGGCATCATGGCTCGGACTTCGCGCCCGATGTCCTCAATTAGATGCTCCTCATCTGCTTTGGTAAGTGCATTAAAGACTGGCCGATTGACCAGATTCTCCAGCATCCATTCCCTTGCGAAACTACCGTCCTGAATGTCTTTGAGAATTTCCTGCATCGCGACATAGACCTCTGGTCCTATTACACGTGGACCACGAGTCAGATCGCCATACTGTGCAGTGTTGCTAATATATTTTCGCATATTCGTGAGACCCCCCTCGTAAATCAAATCGACGATTAACTTCAACTCGTGGCAGACTTCAAGGTATGCCATTTCAGGAGAATAACCGGCATCGACAAGCGTCTCAAACCCTGCTTTGACTAAAGAGGTAGTACCTCCGCATAGAACGGCCTGTTCACCAAAGAGATCGGTTTCTGTTTCTTCACGGAACGTAGTTTCAAGCACAACCGCTCGTGTCGCTCCAATAGCTTTTGCATACGCGAGTGCTATTTTATGAGCATTTCCGGTATAATCCTGGTGAATGGCAATGAGGGCAGGAACTCCTTTCCCATCTTCGTATTGGCGGCGCACCATGGCACCGGGTCCTTTTGGCGCAACCATGATAACATCAATTTTCTGAGGCGGGAGTATCTGACCAAAATGGATATTGAATCCATGAGAGAACATTAAACATTTTTTGTCAGATAAGAACGGCATAATCTCAGTACGGTACAATGCAGCTTGGAGTTCATCGGGAACCAAGATTTGGATAATTTCCGATTTTTTCACTGCATCGGAGACCGGCATAACTTTTTGCCCATCTTTGCTTGCCGCATCCCAGCTTTTTCCTGGGCGCAACCCAATAACAACGTCGAGCCCACTATCTTTAAGATTCAACGATTGCCCACGTCCTTGTGAACCATAACCAATCACGGCAATCTTTTTCCCTTTCAGGACACCGAGATCGGCATCAGACTCATAATATTTTTTAACCATAGCACTTCCTTTTGATATCAGCAACAAAGCACATAAATATTATATGAAGACAACTCAAGAGCACACGATAAGATAACCACAAGGATGGGATTATCTATTCCCCACACTAGCACGAATGACAAACCCGAGAACTCGTTTGCCCGGGAATTGCCTGACATTCAAGCAACATCGCCAGATGTTAGGATCAACCTTACAAGAGTAGGGGTGAAAGGTGTTAAAAAACTCGTGGAAGTTGCACGCCCTGAAAAACGACCTATTATCTTTATTTCATCTTTTGACATTTTCGTTGACCTCCCGGGAAGCTTGAAAGGGGCGAACCTTTCACGGAATTTTGAGGTAATCGATGAGGTACTACAGCAAGCCATTGACGGCAAAGTGAACGAAATTGAGAATTTATGTAGTGCCGTTGCCCGCAAGCTTCTTGATCGTCATGAGTATGCAGACCGAACAGAGGTACTGATGAGAAGCGAATTCATGGTTAAGCGTGAAACTCCCGTAAGTCACACCACTTGCCATGAAGTGGTTAAGGTTCATGCCCGTGCAATTGCACGTCGAACGTTCCGTCAACCCATTGTTCGTAAAAGCATTGGCGCTGAAGTAACAGGTATGACAGCCTGCCCTTGTGCTCAAAACATTATGAAAGAAAGGGCAACGCATGTATTTCATACTCTCGGAGTTGAGGAAGGAACAATTGAAAAGTTCTTTTCCGAAGTCCCGATGGCAACCCATAATCAGAGAGGACGGGGTTTTCTCTGTATCGAGACAGACGATGACCAGACCGTTGATCTGGAAAAGATTATAGTCATATTAAAAGATTCGATGAGTAGTGGGATATATGAACTGTTGAAACGAGGAGATGAAAGCCACGTCGTGCTTGCCGCACACAAGAATCCCCGTTTCGTCGAAGATTGTGTGCGGGAAATGGCAAAGATGGTTCTTGCCCAGTTTGAGTATCTTTCTGGTGATTCTGTAGTCACAATTAAACAAACTAATGAAGAGAGTATCCATCAACACGACGCCTATGCGGAAAGGCGAGCTACAATCGCTGAACTTATAGATGAACTAAACGGCGATCGATTGCATGTATCGGATTGAATAGCAATTGTTAGTAAAAAATCTTTAAATTTTATTTGATTATGGTAGAGAGAATTATATTTCATTTAACAAAAGCTAATAGAGATAAAAATTATTGCACATTGGTTTTTTGAAAATATCGATTTATTATTGCATTTACGTCTTGTAATACGATCAGATCTAATTAAAAAGGGTTATTAAATTGATACACCTAACTAAAGTCGAACGTACTTTGTACGGTCAATTATCTCTAGAGATGAGAGATCTAAGAAGAAAATTTTGTATAGCGCTGTGAACAAAACAACACAAATGAGGCGATAATATTGTCGAAAGTTGTAGAGATTTCCCCAACCACAAGACATGAGGGTCACTCAAAACTTGTCTTGAAGGTTAACGACGCAGGCATCATCGAGAAGGGTAATTGGTGTTCTATTACTCCGGTAAGGGGAGTTGAAAAACTCGCCATCGGAAAGACACCCGAGCAGGTGCCCAAGATCGCATCCCGTGTCTGTGGTATCTGTCCGATTGCGCATAATTTGGCAGGTACTGAAGCAATGGAAGCATCCATTAAGTGTGAAATTCCCAAGGATGCAAAGATGCTTCGTCATATCCTTCAGCTAGCCAACCGGGCCCATAGCATTGCACTGCACGACATCCTGATTCTACCGGACTTATATATACCGGGAACAGAGGTCAAGGTCAACCCATTCACACCAGAAGAGCCGGTGCGCAGCGTAGCAAAGCGCATTCAGAGGATCCGTGAGATCGGTCAGACTATCGGCCAAATTGCTGGTGGAGAATGTATCCACCCGAGCAATACCCGTGTCGGCGGTATGTATAGGAACTGCTCCGAGCAGGCAAAGACGAAAATGTATGATCTTGCAAAGGAAGGACTTGTTCTTGCTCACCAACAAGCTGAGTTCATGATTGCAGTCCTCCGCAACTACCAGAAGAGAGACTGGGTTGACGTCGGCGGCATGAAAGTTCCACTACCTAAGGACCTCGGTTATCATGACCAGGGTTACCTTGCAACTGATGCGTTCTATGGCAGCTCAAGCCTTGAAGAATGCCCCTCCTGGGACATTAACCGATTCAAGGAAGTCCGGCCGTGGGACTGGTACATGGGTGAGATGGAAATCTCACTTGAAGAGCCGAAATACCCCGTAGGTGGAACCACCAAGATGGGAACCAAAGTCAACCCACAGATGGAAGCTTGCACTGGTATCCCGATGTATGATGGACAACCCGTTGAAGTCGGTCCACGTGCACGTCTTGTCACTTACAAGAACTTTGATGAGAAAGGTACTGTTGGCCAGAACGTTGCTCGAGAGATGGAATACCAGGATTCTTTCTACGAAATGATTGACTGCATTGACGCATTGAATCCCAGTGGAAAGGTCATGGCAGACTTTGTCCCAGATGGCGATGGTTCTCTCGGATGGGCAGCGAATGAGGCACCCCGTGGCACAGATGTCCACATAGCACGTGTGAAGGATTGGAAAGTCCAGTACTTCTCCATGCTAGTTCCGACAACTTGGAACTTTGCGACCTGCAGTGCTGCACTTGTCGGTGCACCCTGGCAGCTTGCTGAAGTTGTCATGCGTGGGTATGACCCCTGTGTATCGTGTGCTACCCACATGATCGTATTGGATGAGGACAACAAGCTAGTGGCTCAGAAGCTCATCCAGTGAGTGTAACCCGATGTTGTATCCAGAGATCGTAATTGTTGGATGCGGAAATCCCCTGTTTGCCGATGATGGATTCGGACCTGCGGTGATTGAGGAAATGCAAAAACTCACACTTCCCGACAATGTAAAAGTAGTTGATGCTGGCCTTGGAGGCCCGCACTTTATTTTTACGCTACTTAATCCGGAAGTGACTAAGAAACTCGTGATTGTAGACATCGCTGATTTCGGTGCAGACCCCGGTACTATCGCGAAGTTACGGGTTGAAGATCTGCCTCCCGGAAGTTACCGTGATGCACATTCATGGGATCTTGCAGAGCCGCTCCAGCGTATTAAGGATCAAATCGATATTACGATCATAGGATGCCAACCAGCAAAGGTTACAGATCCTGAATTTGAACTCGGACTTTCTGAAACAGTTCAGAAGGCGATTCCGAACACAATTCGGGTAATACTGGAAACAATAGGAGTGGATTATGGGACTACTATCAAGCGTCTTCAAGAAGAGCGTCAGCGAGGAACCGCAAAAAGCTGCGGCTCCGCAGAAACCAGCTGATGTAGGAACAAAAACGGAAACAACGAAAAAGGAGGTTAAGCCTGTGGTAGACAAGATTACAGTGGGCTATACACACCTGAGTGGGTGTACCGGTTGTACTGTTGCATTAGCAGACAACTACGGTGGATTGTTAACACTCCTCGACAGATACGTTGACCTAAAATACATGCCCACACTTGCAGATGTAAGGCACATTCAGAAGGTTGATGTTTCATTCGTTGAGGGTTCAGTCTGTATTAATGACAAACTTGCAGTTCAAGAGATTAAAGAAACCCGTGAAAAGTCAGCAGTTGTTGTAGCACTTGGCGGTTGTGCCTGTTATGGTAACATCACCCGGTTCTCCCGCGGTGGCCAGCAGAACCAGCCACAACACGAGGCATACCTGCCGATTGGGGATATAATCAAGGTCGATGTGTACATCCCCGGATGTGCTCCGTCCCCCCAAATGATCAGAAACGTGGCTGTTATGGCATACCTACTGCTTAAGGGAACAAAGGAGCAGAAGGATCTCGCAACCAAATACCTCACACCCCTAATGATGGCGGCACAGCGAGGAACAACAGCTTGCTTCTGCGACTTGATGACAGAAGTCATCAACCAAGGTCTCTGCATGGGATGTGGCAGCTGCGCATCGGCATGCCCAGTCCGTGCAATTACTCATGAGTATGGCAAGCCCCAAGGTGAGCGCGACTTGTGCATCAAATGCGGTGCCTGCTATAACCAATGCCCGCGGAGCTGGTTCAGCTTCGAAGTTGTCGAGAATTACGAGGCGATCAACGAGGCCATAATGGCGGCGCTCCAGTGAGGTGATTGAAATGGGAACAGAACTCGGTAAATACAAATTATGTGTCTCAGCACGGAGCACCAACAAGAAGCTTCTTAAGCATTCGCAGGATGGCGGTATCGTCACTCACCTGCTCGCGTTTGCACTCGATGAAGGTATCATTGACGGCGCGATTGTCGCTGCAACCAAGGAGTTTGCGAAGGCAAATCCATCAAAGATCATGAGAGATAACTCGAACTTTGACTTCCCTGAGCCATGGAGACCTATCCCGGCCATTGTAACAACAAAGGCTGATCTGCTTGCTGCAGCTGGTACCAAGTATAACCTCAGCCCGAACGTGTCCATGATCAAGGAAGCTACCCGTAGCTTTGGGCTCGATAAAGTCGGTATCGTTGGCACCCCCTGCCAGATGCAAGCGGTCAGAAAAGGTCAGCTTTACCCGATTGGGCTCCGTGATGTAGGCGCCAGTATCGCTCTTGCAGTCGGTATCTTCTGTATGGAAAACTTCCCGTACCAGAGTATTCTTCAACTCGTGGAAGACCATGCTGCAATGAAGATGGAATCTGTCAAGAAAATGGAGATCGGCAAGGGCAAGTTCTGGGTTTACGGCAAGCGCGGACAGGTTGTCCAGTTGCCACTCAAAGTGACCCACAAGTACGAGCAGCCTGGGTGTCATGTCTGTCTCGACTATGTCGCAAATCTCGCTGATATCTCGACAGGATCCGTCGGCAGCCCTGATGGCTGGAGCACGGTCTTTGTGAGAAGCAAGATCGGTGACTCGGTCTGGGCAAAGGCAATCGCAGCAGGCGCCTTCGAGACCCAACCAATTGAGAAGGTAAAGCCTGGTCTTGAACTCGTAACCAAACTCGCTAACGAGAAAATCACCAAGAACAAGGCTACTCTCGAAGAGCGAAAGACCTTTGGTGTGGGTAAGGCACTGCGCAACCCATACATCTAATTTTTTTCTTTTCTTGGAACGTTTTAAAAAAAAACGATTGATGGTATTTTTTTATTTCTTGATAACTTCAACCGGATCAATATTTGCATCGATCAGACAGTCAAACTCAATTATTTTCAACCACCCGGCTTTTTCAAACATTTTCATAAAGCAGACACCGATGATGATAGCGTCAGTATGCTTGTCAATAATCGCTTTTACCTGTTCTGGCTTCACCGGAACATTTGGCATCGAGAGCCCGCCCATGACAACAATAACATTAGGCTTTAGTGTAACTGCTTGAAGACTGACTTGCATTCCGACATCAGAAACGCTTTGAATTTTCTTTGCTTTTGTTTCGTCTAGCAATGGAACAAAAATCTGTTCAAGTTCAAGTGATCTGATTGCGAATCCCAGCAATTCAATGAATGGTGTACAAGTCCCTGGCACACCATAATATACTATCTGGTCACCTTTCTTCAATCTCTTTGCGTCGATATATTCTTTAAAAGGTCTAAGGATACCCGGTACACCATGGAATGTCTCTTTGTGTGTCATGCTATCATCAAAGAATCCAGCATTCACCATAATAAGTGTTGCTTGTTCTGCAAATTTGATCATTCATCGACCCTTATGAAGAAGTAAATAAGAATAATTTAGGACTATATCTAGGGAATTGACGGAACGAGCTTAAATTTATAAAATTTCAAAAAAATGCTAGTAATTTATTTTTTTAACATTTTTTGAATTAATCCTTCAAACTGTTGCGGAATATCACGGTCACCTACTAGAATTGTTTTACCAATGATAACTTCTGGTACTCCTGGTAATTGAGATATTCCCATTTGCTGATTCACTGAATTATATATGCCTTGGTTAGTCTCATTCTGCCATACTTCTAAAATTTGGATATGAGCATCCGGATATTTTTTTGATAAATTTACTATTAGGGGCATGACAATAGCACAGTGTGGGCATCCTTCTCCGTAAAAGAAATAAACCGGTCCATGATCTCCTAGTCCAAGAGTTGTCTCTGAAGTTTTTGAAGTTTGAGAAATAAAATATCCAACACTTAATACTGCAACAATGATTGCTATTGCGGTAATAATTTTGATAATTTTATCCATCTAATCACTCCTTATCTTTGGGAATATTGGATTCCAAAATAATAATTCGTTGTTATATTTACATTACACATCAAAACATTTCTAATAATCTCTATGTTTCATCTAAAACTATTGGAGAATTAAAAATACCGTCGGTATAAACTGCGGAATGATTTATACAATCAATATTAAGCGTTTATTGAGATTCCTTGGTATCAAACGGTTATTTTATCAGATAAAGTTCGTCAGCAATGAACTAATTAATTATTTTTGATAACGATATTTTCGGTAACAAAACATATTAATCAAATTTTTCCGTTATCTAACCTTTAATAAAAAAGTTTGCAAGAGGATTATTCAAGGAAATGGTGAGTAAGGTTCATGACGTCACGATAGGGAATAACACCAACAAGTTTGTTCTGGTCGTCAGTCACAGGAAGTGCTCGGAAATCGTACCGGGCGAACTGTTGGGATGCTTCTTTTAATGTACTCTCTGTTGAAAGACTGATGACGTTCTCAATCATGATATCTTTTAATTCTGCCTTGTCATCTGCCTGAAGAAGCTCTTTAAGATCGATTACCCCGAGCAACCTGTCATGATCATCCACAACGTACACATACATTATAACATCTTTTCCTCTGGCATGTCGCGGATAATCATTCTGGACGTACTCTACTATAGTCTCCAGGGAAAATTTTAAAATTTTTTGTGTAGTATAATGGATGACTTTTTCCTCTTGTCTGTCTATGATCGATTGAATTTTTTTTGAATTCTCTGGTTGTAATGCTGCAAGGATCGGTTGTGCTTCATCTGATGGAAGTACTGAAAGAATATCTGCTGCTTGCCCTGGTGTCATATCATTGATTAGCTGAACCACTTTTTCAGTACTTAAAGACGAGATAATATCTCGTTGTACAAACGGTTCGATCTCTTCTAACGTGTCAGATGCATGTGCATTGTCGAGTGAGGAGAATATCATGACACGCTGGTCATGGTCAAGTTCTTCGAGAATATCAGCAAGGTCAGCAGGGTGCACTTCAGCAAGTTTCTCTTTGAGCACTTTGAGTTTGACGTCACCTTTAAAGCTACTAATATTCGAAGGGAGGGATTGAACGTACATCCACGAGATAGCACCATTATCTTTATTCTCAGCACCCCGATACAGAAGACCGCTTAAAAATCCGATGCCAAGTCTATGGAGCCGGGCGGACTTACTGGTATCTACTTCTGTCACATATAATTTTGCGTTCCGTTCTACAAGGCGAATATCATATACGACTTCGACCTCAGAATCTTCCATATCGAGAACTTTTTTGTCAAGTATATGATCACGAAGGAGAATGGCGTCTTCAGAGGGGGTGCCTTCAAATTTGTTCATTTCAGCAATATCAACTACACATACACCTGGTTCAATAGATGTGACATTTTCCCAAGGTACAAGGAGGGGGGGGTATCCAAAAGGTCGAGTAACAACAAAAAACTTAACTTCCGGAAGTTTCCCGGTCTCGACAATAACCATATCTGTAAGCTTGCCGATCTTTTTTCCTCGTAAAAATACCATCGACCCAAGCAAGTCACTTAAAAGGAAGTGTTTATCCGGTTTTATTGGTTTTCCAGCACTTGTTTCATTCACCATTTGCCAGAACCTCCATCATCACCTATCTGAGCATCGTATAGAATTTATATGCAAGGAGCAGCACGAGAAAGATCAGGTATAACCGCAAGATTAGTAAGGCAAATTTAACGCCACCTGACATCTGGATCTTCGGCTCTGCATACTTCCTATTAATCTCGTTGATTTTATCTATCCAACTATGGATTACCCTACCTATTCTTTGTCCAAACAATCGTTCAGGAGTTATCATAGTTTCACTTTTATTTCTTAACTCAATAGGTTTGGAAAGAGAGTCGTAATGCCATACAATGTGGATAGGATAATGATACTCACAACAATGACAATCCCTGCAATGTTTTGCGCAATGGTATTCTTATACTTCCCCATGATCTCTTCGTTATTCAAGAGGAGGATTAAAAATACAAGAGCTGCAGGAAGTAACGTCACTGCAATAACCTGCACAAAGAGCGTTATCAGGACAAGGGGGGCATTCGGCAGGAGAATTACGATCCCCGCAGTGATGAGTGCAAAGAGATAACATGCATAAAACCACGGGGCTTCCCGTATCTTGAAGTTAAGGGAGTGCGCCCACCCAAATACCTCGCCAAACGCCCATGAGCTCGCAAGTGATATGCAGATCGCTCCGAGGAACCCGGCATCGAAAAGCCCGATGGCAATGCAGGTTCCAAGCCAAGGGTTGGTACCAATCATCATAGCTGCTGCCTGCGCCGCGCTCTCCACCGGCACACCGTAGAGGACCGTGCCGGTTACGACCACGCAAAAGATTGCGACAATGACCGTGAAGACAGACCCGATCAGGGTGTCCATCTGCCCCCACGGGATGTCCTTTTCCTTCATTCCTTTGTCAACCACGGCGCTCTGCTGGAAGAAGATCATCCAAGGAGCAATCGTTGTACCGATGTTCGCCATGAGGAAGAAAAAGAGCTCGCCGTTGAACCCTCCGGGGAAATGCGGGACGAGGCCCTGCGCGAGCACATCCCCGACCGAGGGGTGGACAAGGAAGGCTGCTGGAATATAAATGAGGTTAACCGCTGCAAATAGGATAGCGATTTTTTCCCACGTCCAATAGCGTCCTTGAAGCACCATGATCATCATGATAATCGAAACAACGATTATAGTTATAAGGGGAGGAATATGGAATATTAACAGTGCTGCGGTCATTCCAATGAATTCGGTGACAAGCGTCAACCAGTTCACAAGAGCAAGGTCAAGAAACGAAAACCAACCCCAGAAAGATCCAAAAGCGTCAAAAATTGCCTCCGCATGCCCTCGTTTTGTCACCGCACCTAACCGCACAGTCATTTCTTGGACGACATAAGCAACAGGAAGCAGGATTAATAAAAACCAGATGAGACCATAACCGAATTTAGCACCTGTGACCGTGTAAGTTGTAATCCCGCCAGCATCATTATCTGCAAGCATAACGATGAGACCAGGACCAGCAAGGATGAGATATATTTTTAACGCTTTGACAAACCTACGATATTTGTAAAAAAAGGTCGATCCAAAATCCATCAGTCACATCCGAATAGTGCGTTTACATCTCCTGAATCTAGCCGTCGTCCATAAATATTATGTCGGAAAACTTGACCATCCAATACTGAACTGTATCTTCAAATAAATAGCTTTTAACGTTTAAAAAGAATGTTGCGAATATAATCGGATCCAGATTTTTGAAAAATTTCAGAAAGTTCTGGTTCCTTTCTCAAATATACAAACGCTAGGATGAAAAATGTGCCAAAGCCAAAGAACATAAATGTTGTAAATGTCACACCCCCAACTAACAAAACTATCAATGAGAATAATACCCCAAGAGAACTCCCGACACTAATCGAGATTAATATTTTTTTGGCCGAGATTTTGGGTTTGTATTCAATCGTTATTTCTTTTTTATATTCAATCTCTTTCATGGATCAATTCATTCTCATTTCATAAATTTGGAGTATATCAATAGTAACACGATTGGCACTATCTGATTAATAAAAAGAGCATATCCCGTACCACATCATGAACGAAATATCAGGGTTCACCTTCTCATCCACGGAGAATTTGGATTTCTCGTTTCCCCGTCAGCTCTTGGACTTTTTCAAAACACCGAATCGCTTCCTGATCGTGTCCAAGTTTGCTTAGACATAAACCTAAATTGCTCCATGCAGTCGGATCATTGGAGTCAATCTCAAGCGACTTGCGTAACAAAATTTCTGCCTCCGGATACCGTTTAAGATTCGCCAATGCAACGGCTTTATTTGTCATTACTACAGCAACACCAGGATTAATCCGAAGACATTCATCATAACACCGGATTGATTCCTCATATCTACCGAGATCGGCAAGAGCGACACCTTTGTTATAGAGAGCTTTTGGATATTTTGACCTAATGCGGATTGTTTCATTATAACAATGGACTGCTCTATCGAACTCCCTTATTTGGTAGTGATTGTTCCCTTTCATGAACCATGCTTCGGCATGGTTGGGATCTCGTTGGATTACTTGATCAAAACACGAAATTGCCTCAGAGTACTGCGCGAGCCGATACATGGCAACCCCTTTCATGAAAAATGCATCGGTCATGGAAGATTCTATCTTTAGTGCAGATTCGCAACAGACAATTGTTTCATGGAATAGTCCTAGTCTATCGATTCCTGCACCTAACGCAACTAAGATCTCGGGATTACCAGGTTCAATTTCGAGAGCCTGATCGAAGCACATAATTGCCTCTGCATACCGCATAACACAAAAGAGTGCAGTTCCGCGTGAATACCAAGTCTCTGCCTCTGGTTTCATGCTCTTATCTATTCATCATCGCGCTTCATGTAAAAATAATGAGGAACCTATCGGCAAATCCTTGTGAATGATAATATAATTTTTTAAGAGGGTATACCGAAATCACCAACTCGAGCCGTAATTTCTATTTAATTCGAAGCCAACACTGGTATCCATGCCCATGAAAAAAGCACCTTTGATTGCACTGATTGTCATCCTCATTCTATCATCAGGGTGCACCCAATCTATTCAAGAAAGAGACAGTTCCCATCAAAGAGAGGTAGAAAAAATGACGACACTAGAACAAAACCCACAGAAATTGGTAAGACTTGAAACAAATATGGGCAATATTACTATTGCATTAGCTTCCGATATGCCCGTTACGGCAGGTAATTTTGAATCGCTTGTGAAAAAAGGATACTATGATGGCGTGATCTTCCATCGTGTTATTGACGGATTTATGATCCAAGGGGGTGATCCCACTGGGACAGGAAGTGGTGGCCCGGGATATATGATTAAAGACGAATTCACTGATCACAACCAAAATAACCGAGGTACTATTTCAATCGCAAATGCTGGGCCAAACACAGGAGGAAGCCAGTTCTTCATAAACCTTGTTAATAATAATTTTCTTGACAGCAAACATCCTGTCTTTGGGAAAGTTGTTGACGGTATGGATGTGGTTGAGAGGATAGGTAAAGTAAAGACGGGTCCTGGTGATCGCCCACTTCAAAATGTGACAATTATTCATGCTATAGTAGTCTGAACGTATTTTCCATATTTTTTTACAAAAAGGGATTGATACTCCTTTAATCTCAAATCTAGTAGATTAAAATGCTTTGATAAATGCACATAACAAATTGATATATTTTTAGAGATTAATGAGATTCGTCGTGGTGAACATGCCCTTTTCCTGGTGGGAGCGGCGCGATGAACGAACATAGAGCTTCTGAAGATTTTCCATAATCTTTCGCTGATATTACAAGTATCGGTACTCTTGAAAAATGTTTTTTGATTATGTCGGTGTGTGCCCCTACTTCTTCGCACTTATTGATCATCACAACAAACGGAATTTTTGCATCTGAAAGTGAATCATAGAGATGCTGTGTGAAATCATCAATCTGAGATGTGGCATCAACCAGCAAAATTGCCCCATCCATCCCTTTTCCAATGATCTCACGAGCAAACTCAAACCTCTCCTGCCCGGGTGTACCAAAAAGATATACATGGCGTCCGTTCACTACGATCCTTCCAAAATCGAGGGCAATGGTCGTGCTCCCACCAGCACAATCGGCTTCCACATGCTTTGAGTTGGGATCAAGAGTTTGAATAAGCGTTGTTTTACCTGCACCGAAGGCTCCAAAAACGACAATTTTGAGCTTATCTTCATTCATCTGATAAAATGTTGATGCAATCGATGTTTACAATTTCGGTTAATCTAAGAAAAACAATCAGAAACAAAAAAAGGATCGTGTAAAAACGTAAAAAAATTAAGCAGAGATATAATCACTTGGACTCGGAAGTTGCTCTTTCAATCCTTTACGCTTGCGAATGCTAAGAACAACTTCCTTAACCATATTATTCGGGACGAGCTCGAATCCTGCAAACTCAGTGTTCCATATCGCACGCCCTTCAGTTGCCGATCGAATGTCCCCAGAGAACCCAAAGAGCTCTGCAACTGGTGCCTTGCCGACAACAGTAATTGTATCACCCTCACTCGCCATATCAAAGACTTGGCCTCGCCGTCCTTGGATCTGAGATGTTGCATTGCCCATATGGTCCATTGGTACGGTAATTTGGATTTTCTGGACAGGTTCGAGGAGAGAATCTCCGGCGATAAGCATGCCCCCTTTGATAGCACTCCGCACGGCTGGAATAACTTGTGCTGGACCTCGATGAATTGCATCCTCATGTAATTTTACATCAACAAGCCGAATCTTGAGATTCTGCACCGGCTCATCAGCAAGTGGACCACCTGCAAGAGCCTCATGAATACCTTCGATGATAAGTTCCATCGTCTCATTGAGGTACTGAATACCCTTCGTAGTGTCAATGAGCATGTTGGTGCCCTTGATGTCCTTGACATTCTTTGCCTCGTCCTTGTCCATGCCCGCCTTCATAAGAATATCTCTTCGCTCGAGCATCTGCTGGTTCATCGATATCTCACCGGACTTGATCAGGTTGACAATTGCATCAGGTAACGGTTCAAGGTCGAAATAGAAGCGATTGTGCCGATTAGGCGATTTTCCTTCAACAGATTCCACCTTCGAAGTAACGGTCTCACGGTATACCACGATCGGCTCAGAAGTAACAATTTCCACACCTTTATCCCGTTTTATACGTCCTGTGATAATTTCAAGGTGAAGCTCTCCCATACCCGAGATTAAGTGCTCACCGGTCTCCTCGTTGATTGAGATAACAAGTGTTGGGTCTTCCTTCGCCACCTGTCGCAGCACTTCGACGAGCTTGGGCAAGTCCTTCATGTTTTTTGCCTCAACGGCAACTGTCATGACGGGTTCGCTATAGTGTTTGAGCGATTCGAACGGTGTCATTTCCATGAGATTAGTTACCGTGGATCCGACAATCGCATCTTTGAGTCCTGTGACTGCAGGAATATTCCCTGCAACAATCTCCTCGACTTCGACACGCTTTGGTCCCATGAAGATACCGACCTGTTGGAGTCGGTTTTCCTTCTTTGCTGTACCCATCACGTAAAGTCCGTCACCACGTTTCAATCTTCCAGAGAAGAGCCGCCCCGTCGCAACTTCGCCAGCATGCGGATCAAAAGAGATATCAGTTACCATCAATGCGACGGGACCGTTTGGATCACAGGAAAGCATAGCCTTGCCTTCTGGAGACTCCTTGTCACCGTGCCAAATAACAGCAATACGACGCTTTTGGGCGTCAAGGGGATTGGGAAGGTGATGGACAACCATATCAAGGACAACATCACAAAGCGGACTTTTCTTTGCGAGATACTTCATGTCACCATCACGGCACTTCTGGTAGACATCTTTAAACGAGACCTCGCTCTTTTTCATGAACGGTACCGAGACTGCCCAGTTATAGAGTGCAGAACCGAAGGCGACCGTCCCCAGAGAGGCGTCCAATTTCCAGCCATTGTTGTACGCCTGCTCGTTCATTCCCTTAATAAGCTTGTTAACTTTGTCGATCACTTTACCGAGTCGGATTTGCATTTCCATCTCGTCAACCTTGAGCTCGTTAATGAGACGATCAACCTTATTGATGAAGAGCACCGGGCGCACCTGTTCTTTTAACGCTTGTCGTAGCACTGTCTCAGTCTGGGGCATTGTTCCCTCAACTGCGTCTACGAGTACAAGCGCGCCATCTACCGCACGCATTGCTCGTGTCACATCACCACCAAAGTCCACATGACCTGGCGTGTCAATCATATTGATGAGGAAGTCCTGACCCTCATAATCATGCACCATAGAGACATTCGAGGCATCAATGGTGATACCGCGCGCCTGCTCCTCTTCATCAGAGTCCATGAAAAGCTGTTTACCAGCTAGCTCTTCAGAAATGATCCCTGCACCGGCAAGCAAATTATCGGAAAGTGTAGTTTTTCCGTGATCGATATGCGCTACAACACCGATATTCCGAATGTGTTTCGGATCATTCATGAGCTCTGTTACGCGCTCAACTGTTTTTTTGCCACGGGACATAAATCACCTAAAAAAGAAAATGTTTTTATCGAGCAGATTTTGCAATGCGCTCACGTTCTTCTTTCTTATTCACCGAGTAACACTTTGCATCGCCTTTTGCAGCGGCAATTAGTTCATCGGCAAGGACTGCACTCACACTTTTCTTGTTTTTGCGTGAAGACTTCAAAACCGCTTCAGCAATAAACCCAATTGCAGAATCAACCCTTCGTAAAGGAGCTGTATCAACAGACTTTGGGACATTGATTCCCCCATATTTCAGACGAACTGTTTCTTCTCGGGGACCGGTATTTGCAATAGCATCAACTAGCACTTGGATTGGATTCTGTTTGGTCTTTTTATTGATGATATTAAAAGCATCGCGGACAATACGGGTTGTCATTTGTTTTTTTCCGGTATTATTTTCAGTTTGCATCAGATCGTTAATCAGACGCTCTACAATCATTGTATTACTTTTATTGAAGTCCTGCTGTGAATTCCTACCACAGGTCTGTGGGATGATTTGGGGAGTGAGGTTAACATACCGAACAAGACTGGGATCGTTCACTTTTACTTCAGTAGAATCCCACTGGTTGAATAACAGTTTCTTACCTTCTGCTTCAGCCATTCAAATCACCTGCGCGGTTTCTCCATCCTTCCGATGACCATTTCGTGGAGACAGACATTATTCACTTTTGTGACGACGTATCTAACCCCAGGAATATCTCCCATCGATCTTCCTAGACGACCGCCAATGCCCTCAATCTCGACTTCATCATGTTCATCTATAAAGTTGATTGCCCCGTCACCAGCAGCAAAAGCTGTGACTTGTCGCCCGTTTTTGATAAGTTGGACACGAACGCACTTCCGAATCGCCGAGTTGGGCTGTTTTGCTTCGACACCAATCTTTTCTAGCACGATACCTCTTGCCTGTGGAGCACCCTCAAGGGGATCTGATTTCACATCAAGATTGAGTTCGCGACGAGCGTAATTTTTATCACTCCACCGGAACTTTTTAGAATCCCTAACCAATTTTCTGGCTGCAAATTTACCCTGTCCCATTAATTGTCCTCATGAATTTTGTTTTGAAGTTATTGATAACCTACACTGAGATATATACTAGCGCAGGACACCAATTTATAAATTGTGGCAATTTATTTGCCTGTCTTATACTATTATCCTTTACTCATCATAATATTATATGCCGACCCGGCCAATATGATACGATGAAAGTTCAGATTTTTAAAGAAGTTCACTTCGATGCAAGTCACCGTCTACTCCATTATAAAGGTAAATGCGCAAACCTTCATGGACACCGTTGGAAAGTCGAAGTGTGGGTTGAAGGGGAACCTGATAATACCACCAGTATTCTGCTTGACTATAACAAGATAAAAGAGATTATTGGAAAATTCGATCACCAAATCATCCTAAACATTGATGACCCCATGGCCACCTGCATCAAGAAATTCCAGCACATCATTGTAACACCAGGAGATCCTACAAGTGAACTTCTTGCAGTTGTTATCCGAGATGATCTCGAAAAATATTGCCGGTCACAGAGAATATCAGCGAAAATAATACGAATCCGGGTCTGGGAATCTCCAAGCTGTTTTGCTGAGCTTACGGATGAAAATCGCTGAAATATTCAAGAGCCTTCAAGGCGAGGGGAAAAATCAAGGAAAACCGTGTCTATTCATCCGATTCGCCGGGTGCAATTTACACTGTCGCTGGTGTGATACCCCCGATGCACAGATGGGGGGTATAGAAATGGCTCTTGACTCAGTACTCGAACAAGTTTGGCGGGTTCATCCACCGTATGTATGTATCACAGGAGGAGAACCACTCTTGCAAGCTGATCAGCTCGAACCGTTACTTGCCTCACTCAACAAACAAGGCACAATGATTGATATCGAAACAAATGGCACAATCGATTTTACACAGTTCCAAAAATATGCTTTGATCTGTATGGACGTCAAATGCCCTTCATCTGGAGAGACGAGTGATCTCACCTTACTCAATAAGATCAGAAAAGAAGATAGTGTGAAGTTTGTCGTAAAAGATGAAACGGATTGCCGGTATGCACAGGAGATAATAAATGAGCACCAGATTGCTGGTGAGATATTTTTTTCACCGGTTTATGGCACTGATTATAAACCAATCATAAAATTCATTCTTATCAATAACTTACCAGTTCGGTTTCAGCTTCAATTGCACAAGATTGTGGGAGTAAAATAATGATGGCAATTTGTTTGCTTTCAGGTGGGATGGACTCTTCAACTCTTGCCTACCTTGCAAAAAGTGAAGGATATGGGATTGTCGCTCTGCATCTAAATTACGGACAACGGACGGAACGGAAAGAACGCGATTGCGCGAAAAAGATCGCACAATTACTTGATGCCCAAGATTTTGTTGAGGTGGATGTCAGCTATTTTACAAAGTTCGGAGCGAGCAGCCTGACCGATAGAACGATAGATGTAGAAGATTACGATTCGGCTCGAGCACATATGCCGAATACGTACGTGCCATTCCGAAATTCAAACCTTCTTTCAATTGCAACGAGTTTTGCTGAAGCGAAACAGGCGGATGCGATTTATATGGGAGTCCAGTCGTTGGATTATAGTGGGTATCCAGATTGTCGTCCGCAGTTCATGAAGGCATTTCAAAAAGTGATTGATCTAGGTACTAAAGATACCACACATATTAGTCTCAAAACTCCTTTCATCAAGATGACAAAAACCGATATTCTCAAAGTAGGAGTGAAACTCGGGGTTCCATACGAACACACATGGTCCTGTTATAGGAATGAGACGAAAGCGTGTGGTACCTGCGGATCATGCCATTACCGTCGGGAAGCATTTGCCGCAATCGGTGTAATAGACCCAATCCCTTACGAGGTATAGATGGAGATATATCGTGGTAGGCGCCTTTGGGTTGAGAAGAGTATTATACGATTCCCCAATGGTATTGAGAGAGAGAAAGTCATTATCCACCCAGGACACGCAGTAGCGATTCTTCCAATTGATAACGATCGATGTAAATTGTTGAGACAGTATCGATATGCTATTGGAGACTATATTTACGAGGCCCCGGCAGGTACTATGGAACCCGATGAAAAGCCGGAAGAAACAGCTCATAGGGAACTGATTGAAGAAACGGGTTTTGCCGCTAAAACAATTATATCAAAAGGATTTATCTATACAACACCAGGATTTACAGACGAAAAGATTTTTTTGTTCGAAGCTCGTGACCTTTATCCCTCATCAGAATTTGGGAAAGATGAGGATGAATTGATTGAAGTGGTAGATGTTGCAATAAATGATCTTAATACAATGATTGATAATGGCACAATTTGTGATGCAAAGACCATCTGTTTGATCCACCATTGTTTGGGGTGCTAAATTTGCGATCAATCATTTTTGTAACATGCGTGTTTGTTTCCCTCATTTTTCTTGCAGGGTGCACCAGCATTTCAGAGAAATCGTCATATTCTGTCGATAACAACGGCGTCCTTTCAGTCAAATGTGCACCACCAACAACAAACGAAGAGTTGATCTTTTCTAATGATACTTATACAAAGAGCCGAATTGTAATGCACACGCAAGACGGTGATGTTGTAACATATCTTGCCACACCAAAACAACCGAAAGCTGCGATCGTCTATGTGCCGGGCGCCGGTGAGACCATTGCTGCCCATGAAGAGCGCATGGTGAAGTATGCTGCGGCAGGGTTTGCATTCCTCTTCGTCGACACGCGGGGGAGGGAAGGGGAGACCCCAGGTGTCCCGTTCGGCCAGCAACTGCTCCAGCAGGATTTTAGTAAATTCGAGTCCAGAGAGTGGCCGCAATATTACCTCACGATCTGCGATCTTGTCAATGCCCGCCAGCTCCTCACGGACCGGTTCTCCGTCCCAGTATATGCGGTGGGATCGAGCAATGGTGGACGGTATGCTGCGATTGCGGCTGGTGTCGATCCGGCTTTTGCCGGGTATGTAGGTATCTCCACCTCTGACTGGGGGGTGCTGGATGCCGTAAACCAACAGGGCTATACAGGTGATCCAGTCCGGTTCGCGACATCAATTGAGCCCAGTACGTACCTCCTGAAGATTTCTCCGCGCCCGGTCTGGATCTTCCACAATGCAACCGATCCCATCATCCCGTTTGCGAGCGGGAAAGCGTTCTTTGAACAGGCAGGCGAACCGAAAATCTTTACCGAATTCTCCGGCAGCCACGGTATCAATGCAGACGTGGATGACAGGATCCTTGAGCGGTGGGCGCAAATTTATGCCACCCGCGGGTGAATAGGTATTAGCTTTTTACAGGTTGATGGACGTTAATGGCCGAAGCATTAAAGATGGACGAGGCACGCAAACGCTACGAATTTAAAAAAACACTCGAGAAGCTCGAGTCACAAGAGGGAGATGGAACAGAGCTGATCACACTCTACATCCCTCCCGACAAACAAATTTATGATGTAACCGGGCAATTAAAAGACGAATACGGACAATGTGCGAATATTAAAAGCAAACAAACTCGTACTAACGTACAAAGTGCTATTTCATCTATCCTCTCACGACTCAAATACTACAAAAAATCTCCAGAACACGGCATGGCGGTTTTTTGTGGTACAATTAAGCTATATGGCGATCGCACTGACCTTCAGTGTACTATAATCGAGCCTCCCGAACCTCTCAATTTATACATGTACCGCTGCAGCTCAAAGTTCGAGCTCGATCCATTAAAGCAAATGCTCGAAGAGAAAAGCATTTATGGATTAATTGTTCTCGACCGGCGGGAAGCTTATTGGGGATTTTTACGAGGGAACAGGATTGAGCCAATCGGTGGTGCCACATCCACAGTCCCGGGTAAGCAACGCAAAGGTGGCCAATCAGCTGCACGGTTTGGGCGTCTCCGAGAAATTGCAATTAACGAGTTCTACACAAAAGTTGGAGAACGAGCAAGTGCCATATTTCTCGCAGAGAAAGATTTCTTTGAACGATTTAAAGGTGTGTTGATTGGCGGGCCCAGCCCAACAAAAGAGGAGTTTGAAGCGGGTGGTTACCTCAATCACGAGATTCAAAAGAGAATCATCGGACTCTTTGATGTTGCCTACACAAATGAAGATGGACTACCAGAACTCGTTGACGCCGCAAAAGATGCCCTTTCGGGAATGGAGGTTATTAAGGAGAAAGCTATCATGGATCGGTTCTTGAAAGAACTAGTAAAAGATAACGGTCTTGCTGCCTATGGTGAAGAAAGCATTCGAAAAAATCTTGAACTAGGTGCAGTTGACATACTACTTCTTTCTTCAAATCTCCGAAAATCGCGGCTCAAAATCAAATGCCAAAGTTGTGATTACGTCGACAAACGAACTGTGAGCATCGAAACGGGAAAGACCACTAAGGACATAGAACTTGGCAACTGCCCGAAATGCACTGCACCACTTGTACTTGAGGAGGAAACGGACATCGTTGATGAGTTGACGAAGTTCGCTGATCAAAGTAGTGCAAAGGTAGAACTCATCTCAGATGATTTTGAAGAAGGATCGATCTTATTCTCGGCATTTGGCGGAATAGCTGCGATTCTACGATATAGGACGGGATATTAATGGAAGACGTTGATAACCCATTCAAAAAACGATTTCAAACAATTCTTAAAGTCCTTCAGGAATCGACAAAAGAAAACGATGTCCAATTAATTGATGGAGGAGAACATGCAAATTTAACCTCGACGATTGCATTTTCACTTGCTAAAAAAGAAAAAAAACCTCCTGGTACAATTGCACAAGAATGTGCAAAAGAAATATCTTCAAATCCTGAATTCAAGTTACTTGGGATTACAATTGAGGCAAAGGGACCGTACCTTAATTTTCAATACAATAACATCCCGGAAAAAGATCTCTTAAAAGACGCAATAAAACCTGGTTATGGCTCGTTGAAGAAGAAAAGTGCTCGAGTGGTCTTGGAACATACAAGTGCCAACCCAAACGGTCCTCTTCATGTTGGCCATATCAGAAACTCTATCATAGGTGATACTCTTGCACGAACATTCCGCAAAGCGGGGTATAACCTTGAAGTGCAATACTACGTTAATGACATGGGTCGCCAGATTGCTATCGTTGTATGGGGTTTCGACAATCTTGATAACACTCAGCTTAAAGGAGAGAAAGAGGATACCCATATCGCCCGCATATATATAGCAGCGAACCGGGAGCTCGAGAAGAATCCAGGAATTACTCAACAAGTCGATCACTTGATGCAACTTGTTGAGGGTGGAGACATTACGACCGTGAAAAAATTTCGTAAAGAGGTTAGTCGGTGTCTTGACGGGTTTGTTGTAACTCTGAAAAACCTGAATGTGGCTCATGACCGGTTTGTTTGGGAGAGTGACTTCATCCGGAATGGTGATACTAAAAGGATAATTGGGCGGATCAAAAAGCTCCCACAGGAAAAAGAAGAGGGTAGTCTCGCACTTGATCTCTCTGAATGGGGGTTTGAGAATAAGTATGTGATCCGACGAAGTGATGGTACTACAGTTTATGCTGCTCGCGACCTTGCCTATCATACATGGAAGGCAGCAAATTTTGATAGGATTATTGATGTACTTGGTGCGGATCACAAATTGATAGGAGCCCAGCTCATATGCACACTTAAGCTCCTAGGAGAAAAAGCACCCCAAATTGTTCATTTTGAGTTTGTGTCGCTACCTGAAGGATCAATGAGTACACGTGCTGGTAAGTTCGTTTCAGCTGATGATCTTATTGCTGAAGTTACGAAACGAGCGTTCGATGAGGTGACAAAACGCAGACCGGAACTTGATGAAAGTACCCGCAGAGCAATTGCAAAATCCGTTGGACTTGCAGCAATCCGATATGACATTGTGAAAGTATCACCAGAAAAGAGTACTGTCTTTGACTGGAAAGAGGCGTTGGATTTTGAACGCCAAAGTGGACCATATATTCAGTATGCCCATGCCAGAGCCTGCAGTATTCTCGAAAAAGCTGAGAAATTCACTGAATGCTTTGATTTAGAGACTGAATATGAACTTGCAGTAGCCAAACAAATCGCGAAGTTTCCTGCAACTATCGAAAAAGTTGTATCCGAGCTTCGGCCACATCTCCTAGCTATATACGCACGTGAACTTGCTGACACATTCAATACATTCTACCACTTCGAACCGGTGTTAAAAAGTGAAGGGGCAATCAGAGACCGTCGAGTTACACTTGTGAAAGCGGTCCAGAATACACTCAAAGAATCTCTTGAGACTTTAGGGATAGATGCCATCAGCACCATGTGATGCCCTGATTAAACAGGGTTACCAGTTTTTTTCAAGAACTTCTTCTGCAGCACTCAAACCATGCATGTGGTGTAAACGAGCATTAGCAGGTGGCGATATGTGCTACAAGCACCAATTCTATGGGATCACCAGTCATCGTTGCGTTCAGATGACACCCACACTTCGCTGCAATCAGCGGTGCCTATTTTGCTGGCGTTCGTTTGAGCACGAAATAACTGGGGAAGAAGAGTGCTCACCAGATACTATCTTTTCAGGTATTCACAAACTCCAGAAAAAGGCACTTGCTGGATATAACGCAGTCCTCCAAAATAGTGTCACTAAGGAGCTTTGGCAGGAAGCACTGAATCCAAATCATGTGGCAATCTCTCTTTCTGGAGAACCCACACTCTATAGTCAGCTTCCCGAACTCATTAGTCTCTTCAATCAAAAAGGGTACACAACCTTTCTCGTCAGTAATGGGACAAATCCAAGTATACTTGCACGCTGCCGCCCATATCAAATGTATGTCTCTCTAACAGCACCTGACAATGAAACATACCGAAAAGTTTGTCGTCCAGTTGGAGATACCTGGGAATTAATTAAAGAGAGTCTTACCCTTCTTGGAGGTCAGAGGTCGGCAGTTCGAATTACTCTTGTAAAAGGTTACAATGATCATTCACCTGAACGGTATGCGGCAATGTTGCAGGAATCTGGGGCCAATTTTGTTGAAGTAAAGGGATATATGTATTTGGGATACAGTAGAAACCGATTGGTGAGAGAGAATATGCCTGATCATGATCTGGTGCGTGCATTTGCTGCAAAGATCGCTACCACATGCGATTACCGCATCAAGGATGAAAAACAAATAAGCAGGGTAGTTTGCATGGAGCGTATTAAATGAAATTCAACCCTGAAGAGTGGAAACGTAAGGCGCATGAGAATTTCGAGGAGGCATGGCACGAAGGGCCATCTGTGCTAACTCCAGCAGGACATGCGAGTCGATATCCTCGTCATGGTTATAAGCGGGCGCAGGCACACCCAATTTTTGAGACAATAAACCGGTTGCGAGAAACTTATTTGGCTTTAGGCTTCGATGAAGTGGAGAACCCTCTGATCGTTGATGAACAGGATATTTACCGTCAGTTTGGTCCAGAAGCAATGGCAGTTCTTGATCGAGTATTTTATCTCGCTGGGCTTCCGCGTCCAAATGTGGGGATCTCACGTAAGCAACTCGATGAGATCAATGAGATCTTAACGAGTCATAAGAGCCCGCTTGTTCATGCGGAAAAAGTACCATATGACTCCACACGGCATCATGAACCACACCAGCCTATGACGAAGGAAACCGAGGAAAAACTGCGAGAGACGCTCCATGCATATAAGAAATCTGAAATTGACGGTGATGAGCTTACTATTGAGCTGGCAAAAGTGCTGGGAGTGGATGACGCACTTATTGTACATATCCTTGATGCGGTGTTTCCGGAGTTTAAGGCGCTTGTGCCAGAGTCGTCTCGTTCAACGTTGCGTAGTCATATGACAAGCGGGTGGTTCCTTACCCTTCGGGCCATCTGGGAACGCTTGCCCCTTCCAATCCGGTTATTCTCTGTTGATCGGTGCTTCCGACGCGAACAAGCTGAAGGTCCAACACGACTCTTGACATACCATTCCGCATCATGCGTTGTTGCTGGTGAAGATATCACCAATGAAGAGGGAAAAACGGTAAGCGAAGCGCTTCTCTCTGCATTTGGATATACCGAATTCCGCTTTCAACCAGATGAGAAACGTTCCAAGTATTATATGCCGGATTCCCAGACTGAAGTTTATGCCTGGCATCCAGTACATGGATGGGTGGAAGTGGCAACATTTGGAATGTATTCTCCCTCAGCACTCGCTGAATATGGAATCGGTATCCCCGTTATGAACCTTGGGCTGGGGGTAGAACGGCTTGCGATGATTGCCTACAATGCAAACGACGTTCGTCAGCTCACATATCCTCAGTTTTTCCCACGTTCGCTTAGCGATCAAGAGATCGCTAAAGCTGTTCATCTCCGTGAAGAGCCCGTTTCACCAGAAGGGAAGGTGCTTACCCTTGCCATTCGAAAAACTGCTATCGACCATGCCGATGCGCAGGGACCATGTTCGTTTGAAGTATGGAAAGGTACACTTGGAAATTCAAAGGTTGAGATTGTTATTGAAGAACCAGAGGCAACTGCAAAACTTTGCGGCCCAGCATGTATTAATGAGATTTTCGTACATGATGGATCGATTCTTGGTATTCCTGATAATGAGAAGTGGAAGGCTGTGCGTAATGAAGGTGTATCGACTTCAATAACTTATATTGACGCGGTTTCTGCACTTGCTGCAGCACGTATTGAAGATGCAGCAAGACATTCAAAATCCACAGTTGTACAGGTAAAAATGGCAAAACTGCCAAGCGATATCAATCTTAAAATTGAGGATTATGCGATGCGATATATTACTGATAATAAGAAAAAGGTTGATGTGCGGGGACCGGTGTTTCTGACTGTGCGGTCAACAATACAAGAATAATACGCATATTTCTTTTTAATCTCATTTTTGCATGAAAATTCTTCTGTGAATGTTTATGAGATTTTTATATCCGTATGCTTTGCATTAAAGTTCATTTTAAAACACCCAATGTTAGAAATAGATAACTTTAATAATCGACAATGTTAGAGATATATAACAACATGATTACACGGATTAAAGATTATCGAACAAGACAGAACCTGACACAGGAAGACCTTGCAAAAAAGGTGGGAGTACGACGGGAAACTATTGTCTTCCTTGAGCGGGGAAAATATAATCCCTCACTTAAGCTGGCACACGATGTTGCTAAAACCTTGAACACGACAATTGAAAACTTGTTCATATTTGAGGAGGAGGTACCGGAACCTGAAAGCCCTGAGAGTAGGGTTGTGATTGTTGATTAAATTATTAGATGGATTTATGAAATGCTCTTCAGGCACTGATCCCAAATCTCAGTACGATCTTTTTTTTCCCGAGACTCGCATAGGTCCTTAAGGATCAGCTCCGCCGCTTGTTTATCTAGAGGTTGATTATCATTTCCGCACTTCGGTGAGTAGATACAAGATGGACACCCTTCCTCGCACAGACAATCCCGGACGAGTTCATATGATGTTTCGAAGAGTTTCGGGAGAATTTCGAATGCTTTCTCTGCAAGCCCGATTCCTCCTTCATATGCATCATAAATAAAGACAGTTGGTTCACCACTCTCACCATATACTGGTGAGGAAAGCCCCCCAATATCCCACCGATCACACATAACATGGAGGGGCATTAATGCAATAATCGCATGCTCAGTACCGTGTAAGCCACCTGCAAAATCAAAACCTGCAGTTGTTACTTTATGTTCAATGTTTTCAAGAGGTACAAACCAAAACGCTCTTGTCCGGAAAATGAGCGGCGGGAGCGCAAGCACTTCAACCCCAATAATTGTGTCTTTACGTTTGATCTTATAACCGGTGTATTGTTCTGTTACCTCCACGTCACCAAATGCACATTTTACCCCATTGATCGTACAGTTTTCTAGAACCTCGAGAATAGCGAGGCTCACATCTTTCAATGGTTGCGTGTAATAGTCCACATCTGTTTCAGTAACTCTAATTGTATGGGATTCAAGATCCATTTCCTTAACAATGTAGCTCTCACCTTGATGGAGCATGATAGCCCCTTTGTGGGCTTCTCGGTATGCCTGCGCACGATCCATTGTTTCAAGTAAACGCCCATTGCACACGATTCGAAATGTTTCACCCGGAATCCCATCTAGATGAACTGCATCAGCAGTCCTTCCTCGTCCAGCATATACCCATCCATGACCTGTCTGACGTATAAGATTCTGAGACGCAAGTTCAGTTTGCAGGGGGATGTATAAATCTCCAAAGAATTTTTGATCGGTCAGATCATTCATTGGTAGCTCTGACGCTGCACAGAGCATATGTCCAGAAACAATGTATGGGTTTGCAGTATCAACAATTGCGTACTCATACGACCGCGCAAAGAACTTGTCGGGATGATGCATAAAATACTGGTCGAGGGGGTTTGCTTGTGCAACGAGAATGGCAAGAGAAAGCTCACCTTTCCTACCTGCTCTTCCAGCCTGCTGGCAAGTCGACATCATGGTACCAGGGTATCCAGAAATTATCACAGCATCTAGAGATCCGATATCGATTCCAAGTTCAAGTGCATTGGTTGAAACAACACCTTTCATCAATCCATCCTTCAGTTGCTTTTCTATCGCTCGGCGTTCTCCCAGGAGATAACCAGCACGGTACGCAGCGATAGCATCAACTAAACAGGAAGTGACATGTCGAAGATCGTCACGGGCCCAAACTGTAATTAACTCTGCCATCTTTCGTGATCCAGTGAAGCAGAGCGTTTGGAGATCCCCTCGAACACAAGAAACTAACAGATCTTTAGTTTCTTGGTGGGCAGATCGCTCTCCGATCCCATCATAGAACGGATTATAGAGAACGAAATGTTTTTTTCCATGTGGTGATCCATCATCATCCACAAGTTCAAACGATCGGGAGGTCAATCGTTCGGCAAACACTAATGGGTTCGCAAGAGTTGCAGTTGAGAGAATAAACTGGGGATCTGATCCGTAATATTGACAAAGGCGCAACAATCTTCGAATCAACAACGCAACGTTGGAACCGAAAACCCCACGGTACCGGTGGGCCTCATCAATTACTACAAATTGAAGGCATGAGAAAAATTCACTCCACTTTGTATGCCACGACAATACCCGGTGAAGTTCATATGGGTTTGAGATAACAATATGGGCGTTTTCACGGATCGCCGGTCGCTTTGATTGCGGTGTATCGCCATCATAAATCGCTGGTTTAACATTAATTCCAGTGAAGTGTGCCATTTGTTCAAGAGTTGCAAGTTGATCATTGGAAAGTGCCTTGGTTGGATAGAGATACAACGCCCGTGCTTTTGGATTTATTGCGAGACTTTCAAAGACTGGAATATTGAAAGCGAGAGTCTTGCCACTTGCTGTTGGCGTTGTGATTATGATATGTTTTTTTTCACGAATGTAGTTGATAGCATCACATTGGTGGCTGTAAAGGTGTATCTTTCGTTGGTCAAGATATCTACAAATTGATTCGTTTAGTGGGGCAGCAAGTGTTCCGTACTGCGGTTGTTTCGATTCGGTAATGTCAATATGAACGACCCGCTTTTTGTATACGGGGTTCTGTTTTAGTAATCCAATAATGTCAGCAACAGCCATAATAGTCATTAAGTAATCGGAAGAAGAGTAGCGCAAGTGAGACTACATCTTGTTTATTATGCTCGATAATTGGTATAAGTGGACCGCAGTTATTGGTATGCAGATATGTTTCGTAGAACTCAGGCACCATTTGTCCAGGAATGTCATTCTCCCGATTGATGCCGAGAATCTCTTTTTCAAGCATGCATAGGCGCAATGAATGGAACTCGTCCCGCCATCTGCTTCGGGAGAATTGAAGCACATCGAAGTGAGGGATTTGAGAATTTCTGTTCATTCCATAATAGGCGAGCCGATCCTGAAGATAAGGAAAATCAAAGGATTTGCCGTTGAATGTAATGAGTGCTGGGTGGTCACCAGACATCTGCTCAATTGTCGCGATAAGAGCTGCCTGTTCTTCATCAATATCACGCAAGAGATACTGATGAACGATAAGCCGTTTGTTTTCAATTGTCCCCACACCAAATAGGATAATTGGACGAGAGAAAAGTCCCAAAGTCTCGATATCAAGGAATACATACTCCTCTGGATCATGGAATCCTGCCGTTCCTAGAACACGTGGGTGAGATCTTGAACGTCGCCTTCCAATGAGGTTTATAAGATCTATAGAATTACCATAAGTCAAGCATTCAATTACCTGCCGGGCTGGCATACGGAATTTTTGATGTTGCAAAAGATCGTACAGCGTTTGATATCCCCGATTTTTTAACCGTCTCTCTATCTTTTCCCCGATACCCAGAACAAGGGTTAAATCCGTGAGTATTTCTGACCTAAACCGTTCAATGTCTATCGTTTTAACAATCGTAGGATGGTAACTACAAAGTGAGAAGCATACTCCGCCTTCATTTGCCAATTCATTCCCAGAAAATATTGTCGTGAATGGCACGTTTCGATATTTTGTAATTAGCCAATCGAGATATTGTCGGGCCTGTTCATATTCCGAGGCGAAAACATAGCTATTTCGAAAACTTGTCCTAAAAATATTCCCATCACGGATAACCTCATATTCCTGCAATTTTTCTAATCGCTGTTGCCAGAGGGCACCGATTCCGGCATGGGCATTTACAGCAGCCATCGTCAAAACAACAATCTATTACCCGTGGTTTAAACTCCCGCTGCGTGGGGCGAAAGTGAAGCAATGCTCATGTCCTTATCCAACCAAAATGATCAAAGGAAAAAACAGGTCCCCTAATATCTAGATCTGTATAAAGTGGTTATCAGAATGGATGTCAAAGGTTTTCTTATTGACCTCGACGGGGTATTATATGTCGGGGATCGGGCGATTGAAGGAGCACAACAAACGATCGATTTACTAAAGGAAAAAAAATACCAATATAGGTTTGTTTCTAATACAACGCGGAAATGCCGAAAAACGATTGTCGAACGTTTAATTCAACTTGGATTTGATATATCTGAATCCTTTATCTTCACACCACCTCTTGCTGCGATTGCCCGTATGAACGCCACAGGGAAACATCACTGCATGCTCATCACTACAGGTGACGTCTACAAGGATTTTGAGCTGTGGTGCGAACGAACTCCTGAAAACAGCAAAGTTGATTATGTTGTAATCGGGGATGCTGGGGATAAAATGACCTACAATACACTCAATGCAGCATTCAGAGCAGTGAATGTTGGGGCAGAGATTATAGCTCTCGAGAAAGACCGTTACTGGATGGCACCGGATGGATTGATGCTTTCTGCGGGTCCATTTGTCGCTGCTTTGGAATTTGCAACGGGAAAAAGTGCAACGGTTATTGGCAAACCATCTAAGGTATTTTTCGAAATGGCACTGAAGGACATGAATCTGCGTCCTGAGGAGGTTGCAATGATTGGGGATGATATCATAACTGATATTGCTGGGGGTCGTAAGGCCGGAATGAGAACAATTTTGGTTAAAACAGGCAAATTCCATCAAGAGTCACTGCAAAACGCCGTTATTAAACCTACATATGTCATTGATACGATTGCCGGGCTTAGAGCCATCTTATGAGCCGAGATCGTCTCTCGCTCTCAACGTCTTTCGATAAGAGGGCTCTTGGGTTATTGGTATTAGTTATCCTGTTTATACCGTTGTCTGCGGGTTGTATTGGGTTACTATTGCATGGCTCAAATGTCGTAACTCCACATATTGTTCCAATTGAGAACGCAGTCGCCCCCGCTCCACCCATTTACATTTTCCCTTTTGAGAATACGATTATAACGCTCGGAATGCCAGTCAATGGGTCGGTCTATGCGGGAGCAAAAGCATCAGATAAAGAGGTTACAGTCTATGGTAACGTTTCTGAACGCGATTGGATCACTCCGAGTTACCTCGCGATGATAAATGACCCCTCCCAAGAAGAATTCTATCAAAACCTGCTTATCCGTTTCCGACAGATACGAGATAAATATCAGTTAAGTGATGACGAATACCTTGAATTGATTGCGGTTTTTGTCCAATCAATTAAATATGAAACAATTGGTGAAAACCCAGCCAAATTCCCCATAGAAACATTTGCCGAGAAATCAGGTGACTGCGATGACAAGAGTCTACTTCTTGCCGGCCTACTTTCTCATGAAGGCTATCAAACGGCTCTTCTTTCGTTCCCTGAAGAATCCCATATGGCAGTTGGTATCTCCTGTCCCGGAATGCAATACAAAGATACTGGATATGTGTATTTGGAAACTACAAATCTTTCATTCGTCGGAGTACGACCCGACGAGCTTGTTGGGGGCATTATCCTGCATTCAGAACCACTTGTTATTCCTATAGGAACAGGAACGAAAATCTATGGGAAGTGCGACCAAACAAGCTATATTCATGGAATGTATATTACATCTGAAAAAAAGGTTGACGAAATCACTTCTCAGGTACAAAATATGAAAAACGAACTTCAATCGCTTGCTAGTACGCATAATATTAACCAATATAATCTACTTGTCCCACAATACAACAACCTCTTACAGAAACGCAATAGGTTTGCAGAAATCCATAATTATATTCTCGATCACCAATATGATCGCAAAGGTACATTTGAGTGGGTGAAAACGCACTCAATTGATCTTTAAAATTTTATATCACCATTTTTTCAAATATCTCAATTTAATCAATGACATTCATCAGTTCAGGTTTGGGAAATTTTTCTGAAAAGTCTCGATTATCTACTTCTGATGCAACACGTTTGAGTGCAATATCACAATATTGTCGTGAAATATCTATACCAATAAATCGTCGCCTGAGTTTCCATGCAACAAGTGTTGTTGTTCCGGCACCATTGAAAGGATCGAGCACTAGATCATTTTTGTATGAAAAAAGTTTCATCACCCGCCAAGGCAATTCTTCAGGAAACATAGCTGGATGATTATAATCCTTCATGCGAATTTCGGGTGGAAATGACCAACGGCCGATAACCCATTCTTTAAATTCGTCTGCAGTGATATCGATATTTTCCCGTCTTCCAAATTTTTTATGTGTTTCCTTATCAAAGACCTCGATAAACTCCCATGTATATTTAATATAGGGCATTGACGGTGATTTCCAGCTCCCCCACGCAGTATATTTTGCATTGTAGTTATTTTTCTCCCAGAGAAATTCTGCCTTCCAAAGCAATCCGAGACCAGAGAGTTGTTGTGATATAATATGGTGTGTAGGGACGTAATCTGAGAAGAGAGGTTGAATATTAACTGCAATCCTCCCCCCCGGTTTCAACACACGTTTGCATTCTTGCCAGACTAAAAGGAGTTTTGCATAATATTCGTTCCATTCATGAGTGTCATCATGGGGATCTTGGGCGTATGTATGTCCGAAGTTATAGGGTGGGGAGGTAATAATAAGATCAATACTATTGCGTGGGATACGAGAAAGTACTTCCTTTGCATCACCACATATAATTCGATTGATAAACTCTTTTATTTCTGCGGGTTCTTGGGATACGATCTCCCTTTTGGCATCTTTTGATCCTTTTCTTACTCTCGCTTTGCCTTCTTTATCTTTCACTTTCTCCGGTCGCACGTGACACCTGTAACTTTGTGTACTATTACTCAGGATTAGTTAAATTGTGACGATATCACGAGATCCAATCTGTGTTAAGGTGAAAAGCGTTTAATGCAGTAATCGACATACTCTCTACGATTATTCTATGCTGCATATAGAAGATCTCCATGTAAAAGTCGGGGAAAAAGAGGTTTTGCATGACATTAACCTCCACATTAACGAGGGAGAAACCCATGTTCTTCTAGGTCCCAATGGTTCGGGAAAGACCACGTTACTCATGACAATCATGGGTTTTTCTAACTACACTATTACTGAAGGAAAAATTCTTTTCAAAGGTGAGGATGTGACGAAAATGCATGCTCACGAACGCGCAAAGCGTGGTATGGGGATGCTGTTCCAACGCCCCCCAACCATCTCAGGTTTGAAACTTGGGAAGATTCTGACTGCAATATCTCACGATAAGGGGGAAAATATTCCGGAACTCGCCCGCTCTGTCCATATGGACGGCTTCTTAGAGCGTGATATTAACAAAGGCTTCTCTGGAGGGGAGATTAAGCGAAGTGAAGTGCTCCAGCTTTTAATCCAGAACCCCGACTTTATCATGTTAGATGAGCCTGAAAGTGGGGTAGATCTCGAGAACATCTCTTTGATTGGGGCAGCTATTGGTTCGCTTCTCGAAAAAGACAAACACATCATAAAGCGTCAAAAGAGTGGACTGGTAATAACTCACACGGGTTACATCCTTGATTACCTCGAAACCGACCGAGGGCATGTCATGTGTGACGGTCAAATCAAGTGTCATGGTAACCCCCGCGAGATCTTAATGGATATAAAGCAACGTGGGTATAAGGAGTGCCTTGAATGCCGTCACAATTGAAAGCTCCAGAACTCTCAAAAGTTGATCAGGAGCGGCTTGCCCAGTCAGGAATCGATCTTGCAATGAAGAATAGGTGTGGCAGTTATCTCCAGATGGACCAGGAAGTCGTTCACGCAGAATGCATGCAAGAGGGAATGGAAGTTCTCTCTTATAAAAAGGCCATGGAAAAATATGACTGGTTGAAAGAGTATAATTGGAAGGTTGTTTCATCAGAAAAAGATGATGTTACAAAATATGTTGCAGCACAAAAAGAGCCCAAAGGCTATGTGATAATTGCGCATAAGGGATCGAGTAATATCCTTCCTATCCAAGCGTGTCTGTTTCTCGGCCGAGACCAGATCCAACATGTTCATAATATCATTATTGCAGAAGAGGATTCTGAGCTCCACATTATCTCAGGTTGTACGAGTGGAGCTCATGTTGGCAAAGGTGGTGCTCATTACGGCATCTCTGAGTTTTACGTAAAAAAGAATGCAAAAATAAGCTTTACGATGATCCACACTTGGAGTGAGAACATTGAAGTGTATCCACGAAGTGCATCCCGTGTTGAAGAGAACGGCGTATTCCTCTCGAATTATGTATGTATGCACCCAGTCAAGAAAGTACAGATGTATCCGACTGCGACACTTTCTGGAGAAAACTCTGTTGCTCGATTCTCTAGCATCGTAATTGCATCACCTACATCTTATATGGATCTAGGTTCGCGTGCAATCCTTGAGGGGAAAGGGTCAAGCGCAGAACTGATTACACGTGCAATTACAAAAGGCGGTACTATTATATCTCGGGGCCATATCCAAGGAAAAACTGCTGGTACTCGAGGTCATCTTGAATGTAAAGGTCTGATTCTTCAAGACGGGATGATCTATGCGATTCCAGAGATCGAAGGATCTGTTGTCGGAACCGAGCTATCACATGAAGCAGCTGTTGGTAAACTCGCGAGAGATGAGATTGAATATCTGATGTCACGAGGTTTGGACGAAGACGAAGCAACCGCGACCATCATCAGAGGATTTCTTGATGTCAAAATCACGGGTCTTCCTGATGCGTTACAAAAGCAGATTGATGCGACAATAGATGTGGCAGAGAAAGCTGGATTCTGATTTATAATTGGTCGATAATGTTCTCGTTTCCACGCGATGAAGAACGCCGTAGGATGGTTGATCTCCAGATTGCAGCTAGAGGGATCCATGATCCACGTGTTCTTTCAGCAATGCGTGAAACACCCCGTCACCTTTTTATTCCGCCACCTTATGATCGTGCTGCATATGACGATTGCCCCCTTCCCATTGGTAATGGGCAAACAATTTCCCAACCCTATATCGTGGCGTTAATGACAGAATTGATCCACCCGAAACTTGGTGATAATATACTCGAGATAGGTGCAGGAAGTGGATATCAAGCGATGATTCTCGCGACAATTGTCAAAAAAGTAACAACTATTGAACGTATTTCAGAAGTTGCCAATCTGGCAAGGAGAAATCTAGTCGCTCTCCACTGCAATAATGTTGAGGTTGTGATTGGAGATGGAACACTGGGCTATCCAAAAAATGCTCCATATGATGGGATCATCATTACTGCGGCAACACCTCAAGTTCCTCCACCACTAATCGATCAGATGGCAGATGGAGGACGCCTTGTCGCACCAGTTGGTGGACGAGAGATTCAAGAATTAATCGTACTAGAAAAACGAGGTGGTAAAGTAATACAAAATTTACATGGCGGAGTTCGATTTGTGCCACTCATTGGTGAACATGGATGGGAGAACTAACGGTGATGAAATTTATTGATATAACACGTCAACTTTCTCCTGAAATCTTGATCTATCCCGGGGATTCCGATGTTATCTTTAAAAAACATGAACGGGGACAATTTCTAATCACCGATCTTTCATTAAGCACACATACTGGAACACATATCGATGCTCCAAGCCATTATCTTAAAACAGGTGCCACAATAGACAGCATTCCATTAAATTATCTCATTGGAAAGTGCAAAGTACTTGATCTAAGCGAAGTTGAAAATTCTATCGATGCTAACTATCTTCATGGTAAAATTCAACAAACAGAAAGGCTTCTTCTTAAAACATCATTTTCTGGTGCTAATAAATTCGTAGAGAATTACCCACACCTAACAAAAGACGCAGCAAAATACATCACCCACTATGGAATGAAATGTATTGGCATAGATTCTCCATCAATTGAATCCTATCAATGTGATGGTTCGGTGCACCGGGAATTGCTAGGACATGGATGTATTATCATTGAACTTCTCGATCTCTCAAATGTAAACGAAGGTGAATATGATATGATAGCCTTGCCACTTCCTCTCGCAGGGTTAGATGGATCACCCGCACGTGTTGTACTATATTCTGAAGAGGAATAAATAATGGATATTGTAATTGAAGCAGTTAACAAATTGAAAGAGGTCATCACTCACAGCGGTTGTGAAGATGGCGGGGTTGTGTTACAAGTCAATCCCGATGTTATCTCCTGCCAATATGAAAAAGGTGCTTGCATGGAAGCGTGTTTTGGTGGGAGAAGTGGTGAGTTCACCACTTTTAATCCTATTCGTGCCACAACAAAATTGGAATTCATGTTTGGGGCAACTCTCGATTCCCAGGAAACTCGTGGCGCTGCTTGCGCTATCATGAATGTTGTAACAAAATTTCTTTGTCTTAGCCGAAATGTCAGAGCATGCCCGGCAAAATCACATGAACTTTGTGTTCATGACCTAAAGAGTCGGATCGGTTCAAAGAGCGTTTGCTGTCTGGGCACAATGCCAACAATTGAGAGCGTGTTTGGACGATTCATAGTTTCAGATCCGGTATCTGCTGATATTATTTTGATTAATGGTGAAGGATCAATCACACCAGAAGTCGGTGATATTGTTAAAAAATTCATAAACAAAAAAACAATTCTATTCATTGGACCATCTACATCTGGCATTGCAAGCCTTGAAAAAATCGAAAGGTTTTGTCCTTATGGCACATGATTCCCAGATGTAAGGATAAAACTATTTCAACTGTATACCAGTATATTGTATGCTTTTTGGATCCTCTGGGATAAGGAGACAGTTCGATAAGGAACTTCTCCGTATTGCGCTCAGAACAGGATCAGCATTAGGAGCAAAATCGTCTGAAGTGCTTGTTGGTATCGATACGAGAACAACAAGCCCCTTGCTCGCCCATTTGGTTATTTCAGGGATACTTGGTTCTGGGGGGATTGCCTATTCATGTGGAATGGTACCAACACCATCTATTGCATTTGCCACACGGAAAATGAGTTCGGCATGCATGATTACTGCTTCTCATAATCCAGAAGAGTATAACGGGTTGAAGCTCTTTAATCCAGATGGGTCTTCATTCACACGTCGTCAACAGAATGAGATGGAGAGACTTCTCACTGTTGATCATTGGGTCGATTGGAAAACTCAGGGAACCCTTAGATCATACGATGCAATCTCGCAACACAAAAGAGCAATTCTAGATAATATAAATATCGCCCATAAATTCAGTGCTGTAATCGATTGTGGTAATGGTGCAGGGTGCATGCTCACTCCCCATATCTTGTCGGCATTGGGTATCAAACCGGTTTGTCTAAATTGTAATCCATCTGGGTATTTTTCACGTCCATCAGAACCGCTTGCAGAGAACCTCCCCTATATTGGTAAGATGGTGAAAAGTACCGGAGCACGTTGTGCCGTTGTCCATGATGGGGATGCTGATCGTATGATGGCATGGGACAAAACAGGAAAGTTCATTGATGGGGACCATATGCTTCTTCTTTTTGCAAAGTACCTTGGTGCTCAAAAAGTGGTCACAAATGATGATGCTTCAATGATGATTGAGGAAGTTGCCGATGTTCGGCGTACACCGGTTGGAGATTCTTATGTTTCTGAAGAACTCCTATCCTGGGGTGATTTCGGTGGCGAACCATCGGGTGCATGGATTTTCCCTAAAATTTCTTATTGTCCAGATGGACCCTTTGCAGCAGCTTTGTTCTGCGAGATTGCATCGGAATGGGATGTATCTGAAGAACTCGCAGCGATGCCAGAATATCCTATTATACGACAATCTTTCCAGAGTGAAAAGGCACGTGAGACTCTGACTACTCTTGGTGCAAAAAATCCGACTGAGGGTATTCGTTTTGAAAATGAAAATGGGTGGTACCTCATTCGTGCAAGCGGTACTGAACCAAAGATTCGGGTAACCGCAGAAGGGAAGACTCGCGGTCATGTTAAAGCGATGCTTGAAAAAGGGCGCTCTCTTCTTTCGCAGGGAAAAACTGCTTAAAGGTTGTTGACGAAAAGCTTATTTTATGGAATGTGTCGTGCTAGCGGCTGGCGAAGGGAAGCGAATGCGTCCTCTTACAGCAAAGCGTCCGAAAGTGATGCTTCCCCTAGCAAATCGCCCGATGATGGAACATCTTGTCATCGCTGCACGGGATAGTGGTATAAAGGATTTTGTTTTTGTCGTTGGTTACGGTGAGCGTGAAATCCGTAAACACTTTGGAGACGGGGACTCACTTGGAATTCAAATTAAATATGCTCCCCAAAGACAACAAATTGGTACTGCGGATGCATTGAACGCAGCTCGAAGTTATGTCGAAAAGAACTTCGTACTCTTAAATGGAGATATGATCTTAAAGAGTTCCGATATTCAAGCTCTATCAAAGAACAAAGCTCCTTGTATGGGCACTAGTGTCAGCGAACACCCAGAGGAGTATGGTGTAGTACTTGTGGAAAATGGGTTCGTAACCACTCTTGAGGAAAAATCTCCACATCCAAAAAGCAATGTTATTAACGCTGGTGCCTATGTTTTTAATCCTGACATCTTCGAAAAGCTTGAAAAAGTAGTGCCCTCTTCAAGAGGGGAACTCGAATTAACTGATGCACTTGTTGATTACATAAGCAATAAAAAATTGAAAGCGTACCAACTCATGTCGTGGATGGATGTCGGTAATCCTTGGGATATACTTGATGCAAATACAATACTCATGGCATCAATCGAATCTCATAATGAAGGAATTGTTGAAAAAAATGTTCATTGTTCAGGTCAGGTCGTTATCGGAAAAGGGTCAGTAGTGAAATCGGGAAGCTATATTGAAGGGCCATGTATAATTGGTTCCAATTGCCGAATCGGACCTCACGCTTTCATTCGTGGTTCAACATCTATTGGCGATAATTGTCATATCGGGCATTGTTCAGAACTAAAGAATTCAATCATCATGTTCGATACAAAAATTCCTCATTTTAATTATATCGGTGATAGTATCATTGGAAGCCGTTGTAACTTTGGAGCCGGTACAAAAATTGCAAATCTCCGGCACGACCATGCAACTATAAGAGTTGCAGGCAGGGATAGCAGGAAAAAAAAGTTCGGTGCGATTGTTGGTGATGGAGTCCAATTTGGAATTAACTGCTCAATTAATGTCGGAGCAGTCATCGGTACAGGTGCAAAATTTGCCCCTGGGAGTTACATTGATGGACTTATTGGTGAAAATTCATTTATTCGGTAGGTAGGAAGATGCAGGCAGTTATTCTTGCAGCAGGAGAAGGGAAACGGGTACGTCCCCTAACTCGGAGTAGACCAAAGGCATTGATTCCAATTGCAAACAGACCAATTATTGAATATGTGATAGATTCTCTCATAAAAAACGGTATACGCGATATTATTGTGGTTGTTGGGTACCGAAAAGAGCAAGTAACACGATATCTTAACCAGCTAGAAGTTCCAGTATCGGTCGTCTTTCAAGATAAGCAACTTGGAACGGCCCACGCCCTAAAATGCGCTGAATCAAAGATTAAAGAAGATTTCCTTCTTCTTCCTGGAGATAATTATATTGATATGGGGTCAATTGCCAAAATCAAAGAAATGCGTAATGCCATGCTTGTAAAAGAGCATCCAAATCCCTCGAATTTCGGAGTTGTGCTGTTAAAAGATGGTTTTGTCACAGATATTATTGAAAAACCGGAAAGAGCCCCTAGTTTTTTGGTAAGCACCGGAATTTTCTCTCTTACTCCAGCATTTTTCAAATTTATAAAGGATAACAACATTACTGATGTCATTTCGGGTATGATTAATGAAGGAGGAATGATCAAAGGGGTTGCAGCTGATGACTGGCAAGACGCAATCTATCCTTGGGATCTTCTTAAGATGAATACTCGTCTTCTATCACAGATCGTCCCGTCGCGGTACGGTACATCTAATAGAAATACAACCATTACTGGTGCTGTTCAAATAGGTAAAGGCACTAACATCGGCCCTAACACAATAATTTCTGGGCCGGTTGTTATTGGGAATGATTGTGAAATTGGACCAAATTGTTGTGTAATGCCTAATACCAGTATTGGGGCACGCGTAAAAATCGAACCTTTTTGTTATTTGGGGAATGCCCTTATTATGGATGATTGTTTCATCGGATCGCATTCTCGTATAATTGATACAGTACTTGGAGAGGGCTGCATGCTCTCTGATCACACCACTACCTGTACGAGCGTTTCAATAATGGAGATCGAAGGTGCTGCCATAAAACCAGAGTTCGGTGCTGTACTTGGAGATGGGGTGCGAGCTGGCGCTTTCATTACATTCAAAAATTGTATCGTCGGAAACAATGTCACGATAGAAGACGGTAACCGAGTCATCTCTTCGTTTGTTCCTGACGATGCGCTGGTGATATAAGGTGTGCGGTATTTTTGGATATATTGGTCGAAGAACTGCTGCACCAATAATTGTCAAAGGATTAAAAAAGCTTGAATACCGTGGATACGACTCGTTCGGTATTGCAACATTAGGAAGTGGGATAGAGATTTCAAAACATGAGGGTAGAATTTCGGAAAATGGGCGGTCAGCGATTCGTTTAAATGGAACGATTGGTATCGGACATACCCGTTGGGCAACGCACGGCATTCCCAATGATATCAATGCTCACCCACACATGGATTGCAAAAACCGAATCGCAATTGTCCATAACGGAATTATTGAGAATTATGCGGATCTTAAACGCCAGCTTATTGCACGCGGGCACAGGTTTCTTTCAGAAACTGATACAGAGGTTATTGCTCATCTAATCGAAGAAAAATATACCAACAACTTACTTACCGCTGTACGCGATACTGTGTCAGATCTTCAGGGATCCTTTGCACTTTTAGTGATATCTCCCGAAGAACAACGAATTGTCGCAGCCCGCAATGCGAGTCCACTTGTTATTGGGGTTGGTGATGGTGAATTTTTTGCTGCTTCTGATATGACTCCAATTCTCGAATATACCGAACGTGCCATGTTTTTAGAAGATGGAGACATTGCAAGTCTATCTCAAACCAAGGTTGAAATTTTTCATGGTGATGATATTGTTACTCGTCAGATCGAACTAATTGACTGGTCGGTTGAGGATACTAAAAAAGGTGGATTTCCCCATTACATGCTCAAGGAAATCTATGAACAACCCCAGGCATTTTACAATTCGATCAGTGGTATAACAAAAGAAACAATTCCCAGAGTCGCAATAAAACCATCATCAGTAGTAATCGTTGCCTGCGGCTCATCTTTCCATGCAGGGCTAATTTTCAAATATCTATTGGAAGAAACTTGCGGAATTCCAGTACGAATTGAATATGCATCTGAGTTTAAATATTTCCCACCGCCAGTTAATGGTCTTGTAATAGGTATTACTCAATCGGGAGAGACGGCCGATACACTTACTGCCCTTAAACAGGCAAAAGCACACAACTGTTCTACTCTTGCAATTACAAATGTGTTAGGAAGTTCGGTCAGTAGGATTGCAGATTCTACTCTCTACATGCGTGCAGGACCAGAAATTAGCGTTGCAGCAACAAAATCATTTGTCGCCCAGCTTGCTGTTTTGATGCAACTTATCAATATTTATTCTGATAACCAGTTCAACAAAGTGTTACTTCAGGGGCACCGTGCAATTGAAGATATTCTACTTAAGGATCTATCAGAAGCTATTGCGATCTGTAAAAAGGCTCATAGTCTCTTCTATGTAGGACGAGGCGCTTTTTTCCCGGTTTCCCTTGAAGGGGCTCTAAAGATGAAGGAAATATCTTATATCCATGCCGAGGGATATGCAGCTGGAGAACTAAAACACGGTCCGTTTGCGCTGCTTTCCAAAGACACCCCTGTTATCGCTATCTGTATGCCTGATGACACCTATGGAGTAATGATATCAAATATCAAGGAAATTAAGGCACGTGGAGCACCTGTAATCGCCTTGGGTGTTGAAGGAGATAGTGAACTTACAGATGTTGTGGATCTCTTCATTTCCGTTCCAAAAACACATAAGTTTGTTCAGGTACTGACAAGCCTTGTTATCCTTCAATTGCTCGCTTACCACACCGCAGTCGCACTGAAAAGAGATATAGATAAACCGAGAAACCTAGCAAAGAGTGTGACGGTTGAATGATAGAATATGGAATTAACAGACTTGGTAATGGGGCACAGATCTTTGAACCCGTCACATTAGGATTCCCCAGTCATGATAAAATCGGAAAGAACGGATATCCAGGAACAACACTTGGCAAACGTGCGACTATACGTTCTGGAACTATTATTTATTGCGATGTTGTAATTGGAGATGATTTCACTTCTGGACATAATGTATTAATTCGAGAGAAGACTACAATCGGTAATAGGGTTACAATTGGATCCTCATCTATTATTGAGGGTAAATGCTCAATAGGAAACGATGTAAACCTCCAAAGCTTGGTTTATATTCCAACAGATACGACAATTGGCAATAGAGTATTCATTGGTCCAAATGTTGTTCTAACCAATGATCGATATCCACCGTCACGCATAGAGAATTTAAAAGGCCCTACGTTGTCTGATGGTACATCAATCGGAGCTAATGCTACTATTTTACCTAATGTGCATATCGGAGAGGGGGCCCTTATTGCTGCTGGTGCAATTGTAACAAAGGATGTTCCTCCTTTTTCACTTGCTATTGGAGTACCAGCGAAGATGACAAACCTCCCAAAAGAGATGAGGACTCGACGCTAGAATGATTAGTAAAAAATTCGTTCATCTACGTAAATTTTATTAAAGGGATGTACCATTATGAAAATTCTGTTAGTCTCAACCCAAGACTATATTCATCATCCAATACTATCTCGTCATCATAATATTTTTGAAGAATTAGCAACCCGTCACGAAGTGCACGTCCCTCATTTTCATGTCAGCCGGGGGATAGAGCGAAAGACACGATTAGTTGTACACGAAGCAACGCAGTTTCCATTTAAAAACCCACTCCTTCACTATACATTCAATGCACCATACCATCTTCATGTTATCAACAAAATTGTAAAAGAGCAAGGAATCGATATTGTCGTTGCAGCCCATGTACTTGCCGGAACTGCTGCTATTCATGCGGCAAAAAAAAATGAAATCCCAGTAATTTTTGACCTTAAGGATTGGTTTCCCGATTCAGCAGCTGCATATATGAAAAATCGTATAGTGCAATGGACTGTCCGCAATGTTGTCTGGGAAATCACAAGACGCAACCTGAAAAATAGTAATAAAATAACAACGGTATCGCCGTCACTTGTAGATAAATTGAAGGGATTTGGTTTTAATGCCGATCTTATCACAAATGGAGTTGATACAAATCTTTTCAAACCCTTAGATGGGTCTTTAAAACGAGAAGAACTCGGAATTAGCAATGATGATTTTGTTATCGGGTATATTGGAAGTATCGAACGATGGTATGCTATTGACGAGTTGATTCGCTCACTTCCTGAAATAATCACTTACCAAAAAAACACAAAACTACTGATTGTTGGGGGATCTCTCTTTACAGAATATATGGATGAACTCCATCATCTTGTCCAAGATTTAAATTTACAGAACCACGTTATATTTACTGGAATCGCACCTTATGAGGATCTCCCTAAATTTATTTCTTGCATGGATGCCTGTACAATTCCGCTTTTACCACCACAATGGGTCGATATCGCTCTCCCCAACAAATTTTTTGAATATTCTGCATGCCAAAAACCCATCGTTATGAGCCCGATTCCAGATGTAATAAAGATCGGTGGACCGAATCTTTTCGTATACCGCACAAAACAAGAGTATTTTGAATGTATCAAATCAATCATTGATAAACCCGTTAATTATGATATTAATCTTGGACAATATAGTTGGAAAGAAAAATCTCGCCAGTTTGAATCGATTTTTAATTTGATATCTCAATCGTGATCATCCAAATTTATTTCTCCTCTCGTTAGCAACTTAGTACTTCTATAGGATGATTGAATGCTCGGCCCCAAGCTAAAAAATTACCGAACATATTTTATTATCGGCCTTATTGCAATTTTTTCCTTATTTGCACTCTGGCTACGCCTGATTCCAATGCTCAATATGGGTAATACCGATATCCTCACAATAGTCGGTAGTGATGATCCACTTTACAACCTACGTCAAGTTGAACAACTTCTCACAAATTTCCCGATATATACCTGGTACGACCCCATGACATTGTATCCGTTGGGAACAACGATTTACTGGGGGCCGCTTTTCATTTATATTTCAGCTTTTGCCTGTATGATCACTGGTGCTACAACCCGCCCGGAGATTATAGGGACCTGCCTCCTCATTCCACCAATAATGGCGACCATAACAGTGGTTTTAATGTATTTTGTTGGCAAAGTCTGCGGGGATTGGAAAACGGGGCTCCTCGCTTCAGGATTCACTGCAATAGTTTCAGGCCAGTTCTTTTATCGTTCGTTCTATGGATATTTCGATCATCATATTGGCGAAGTGCTTTTTTCGACACTCTTCTGTTTACTTTACATTTATGCGATACTATCAGACAAAGGGAAAACGATAGATTTGAAAAAGTTTGATAGTTATAAAACAACATTCATATTCTCTTGTTTTGCGGGTATTGCTTACCTGCTTGGTCTTTTTTTAATGCCAACGATGATCCTTTTTGCTATGATTGTGGGTATCTTTACAATCATACAATCATTCATTGATTTTTATCGAAACAAGTCGACAGAATATCTCTTAATTATTAATGGAGTTTGTTTTAGTATTGCAATTATAGGGCTCTTTATCTTTGGATTTAAAAATAGCAGTAGTGCAATTGACCTTTCGACATATTCATTAGGTCACATTTATGCCTATCTCATTATTATCGGAGGTACCGGTGCTTTGTACCTTCTTGCTCGGTATCTTAAGGGTCGGGAAAAATACTATTATCCTGCAACTCTTCTTGGTTTATTAATTGTTGCTGTCGGAATTTTGTTTGTAGCATTTCCCCAACTATTCAACTTATTTATCGTTGATTTATTCCAATTCTTTGGGCAACAACCCATAACAAATACTGTCCAAGAGGCAAGAGGATGGAGTACTGATCTCGCGTGGGCTGCCTTCAATTATGGACTCATTCTTTTTGTTGGTGGCGCTCTTGTCATGGTATATAACAATTTCAAAGACGAGCATCCGCATCAAGTGTTCGCACTTGTCTGGTCGGTCGTGATGTTCTACTCAACCTGGCAACATATCAGATATGAATATTATACCGCAATTAACGTCGCACTTCTATCAGCAGTCTGTATTTATTTTTTACTAGACCTCAGCTTGGCTGATTTGACTCGATTAGTTAAAGGAATAGCTGCCGAATCTAGTTCCAATGACAAAGAAACAACCAAAAAAGACGAACCCCCCAAAGGAAAAAAACAGAAAAAAAGTCATAAAAAGGCAATAAGTTCCACATCATTTAATTTCCTAAATCTCGGTCTTTTAATAATTGCGCTTGGAATTGCTATTCTTTTTATTTATACATCAGTAAATTACAGTTACATCAATGCAACTAATAATCCAATCCGTATGAACGGGGATTGGCGTGAATCGTTGGAATGGATGGGAAATAACACACCCGATACTGGCGTGAATTATTTCACAATTTATGATAAGAAAACGTTCCAGTACCCGAATTCATCTTATGGGGTGATCTCGTGGTGGGACTATGGACATATGATTACTTATATTGCAAAACGAATTCCCAACGCTAATCCGTTCCAACAAGGAGTTGCGGGTCCGAACGGATCTGCGGCGTATTTCATGGCTGAGTCCGAGAACACAGCAAACAATATAGCAGACAATATCGGTATTCGGTATGTGATTACGGATATTGAGATGGATGAAGCGATCAACGGTAAATTTTGGGCAATGGCAACATGGTACAACTCAACACTTGGTGCATCACCATATTGGACAACATACGGTGCACCGAGTAGAGATAACCCCAATCAATTGGTGCCGATTCCATTGATTAATCAACACTATTATGACACCATGGTCTCCCGACTTCACAATTTTGACGGTTCGTTGACAAACGCAACTTCCGTATATTATGTCGAATATGTAGACCCATCAATATCCTCAGTTAATTACCCAATAATCACTCGTGCTGATGCTATGAATGCATCCGATGCGCAATTGAAAGCTGAACAATATAATGAAAAAGCACAACAGGGCTACCATGCAGCTGTATTAAGTCCTGCGATATCACTACCGGTTGACAACATCCCTGCTCTCTCACATTATCGGCTTGTTCATGAATCACCCAGTAATGTCTATGGTGCAAAGATTCCTGACATTAAGTACGTAAAAGTATTTGAATACGTGAAAGGTGCTCACATCAAAGGTAATGGGGTAATTGAAATACCACTAGTCTCGAATTCGGGTCGTCAGTTCACTTATCGGCAGCAGAGTATTAATGGGGAATTCATTGTCCCATACTCAACAAGAGATAATCCTTATACAGTAAAAGCAGTTGGTAAATACAAGATTGTTGGTTCTTATCAGGAATTCGATGTACCAGAGAATGCAATAATGCAGGGACTTTCAATTAATTAACAATAACACTTTTTATTCAATTTTATGATAAGATTTTTTGATTCTGAAAACAACCGCACAGTCAATTTTAGATAGATATGACGCAATGCAGGGCTATTTCCGGGATGATCTTCTCCCACCATGATCTTGAAACTCACGATGAATCTAGTATCCGACTCCAAGATGCAATTAAAGGGGTTCCCTCAGATATACCATTGAATGAGCCTCGTCCGGCTTCTTGGGATGACTTGCTCCGTATTCATTCTCCATCTCATATTCGCATGATTCACGAGTTCTCTTCCCATGGAGGACTTCACTTTATCGACAACAACACATATATAACAAGCCGTTCGTTTGAAGTTGCATCATACGCTGCAGGTGCAGCCATTGATGCAGCGAACTGTGCTCTTGATGGTGAACATTGTTTTGCCCTTGTCCGGCCCCCGGGACATCATGCGGAACCTGACCGTTCAATGGGATTCTGCCTTTTCAATAATGCAGCTATAGCTGCATCAGTAGCACTCGATCGTGTTAAAAGAGTTGCAATCGTGGATTGGGATCTTCATCACGGAAATGGAACACAGAAGATATTTTATAATAGTGATCGTGTCCTTTTCTGCTCGATCCATCAAGGTAATTCATTTCCCCGAACAGGATGGGTCGATGAAATTGGTGAGAGTGAAGGAAGAGGATTTACAATAAATGCTCCAATTCGAGCCGGGGCAACGATAATCGATTACCGTTATGTATTTGAAAAAGTATTTTTACCGGCAATTGAGCGTTTTAGGCCAGATCTAATGATCGTTTCTGCCGGACAAGACCCTCTTTCCGATGATCCCCGAAGTGGGATGCGTTTGGTACCTGCAGATTTTGGGATTCTAACATCACTTCTTATGTCTGCGGTCGATACACCTCTTGCACTTGTTCTCGAAGGTGGTTATGGCCCTTCACACGGTGAAGCGATCCGACAAATATTTTTATCTCTAAGAGGGAATTTCTCTTTCCCTGAACCTGATAATACTCTTATCCCACGTGAGAGTACACAACGCATCGTATCGGTGCTTCAGAAACTTGTCATTTAATTACCTAGACAAAACATCTTTATTACACAGTAATTACCTATTGTCTGGTATGCATACGGAAGAAGTCGTTGTGGGGATGCGGGTGCGATACCCGCGAACGGGAACCACCGGCATCGTGCAGCGTATCGAGACCGTTCGAGGTAATACTTTTGCAGAACTAGATAGCACCCATCTTCTCTACCATATTGATCAGCTTATACCAGCAAAGGCAACAGAAAAAGTGAGTACTACAATTATTGAGGATGCAAAAAAGATTATCGCACAAGAGAGAGAATTCGCCGCTGGGAGCGAATTACAAGAAGCTTTGAAAAATATTGATCAGAGTTGTGAGGGAGGGGGTTAATCCTCCACTCCTATCGTAGTCAATTTTACTGATTCCACGCCTTTCTGGGCCATCAATCTCTCTGCAAGAGATTTCAACTGGGTGCCATCGCCACGTAACAGAATCACTTCAAGACAACGTGACTCTGTCACATGAGAATGTAGTGACGCTTGGATAATACCTTTAAACTCGTGCTGAATATCCGTAAGCACGACTAGAAGTCCTCGTTGGTCATGGTCGTATATCATCGTAATTACGCCTTGACGTTCACCCTTAACATCAGCCATCCATTTATAATACTGGATATAACTTCGTATTGCATCCCTGATCCCTTCAGATCGTGACGAGTAGCCACGGTAGTTGATAATCTGATCGAATTGATCCAAAAGGTGCTTAGGCAATGAAATACCGATGCGAGAAAGTTCACTATCAATTGTCATAAAGAATCCTTACGCTGATGTTATTTTATGTCATTTTTAACATTTCGATTTCTTTTTGTAACACAAGATAAGAAGGTTTTAGATTGAATTAAGCCAAAAAAATAAATAAAAATCTCATTTTTAGATCTATTTTCATCATTTTTTAACGATAGAGTTTTACTGGTTATGTATAAGTATCATCGTTATATATAGAGTAAGGAGGTTGAATTTCAATTGCAAGATGTGACAATCCCCAGCGTCAATATAGGTGTTGTTGGTCATGTCGATCATGGTAAAACTACACTAGTAAATGCTCTTACAGGGACGTGGACCGACCGGCACAGTGAAGAAATTAAACGAGGTATCTCGATACGTCTAGGTTATGCTGATGCAACGTTTTACCGATGTTCATCATGCCAAGGATCTGACGCTTACTCAACAAATCCGAATTGCCCCGTCTGTGGTACCAATGGGACAGCCTTCCGATCCATTTCATTCGTGGATGCGCCAGGGCATGAGACACTCATGGCAACAATGCTTTCTGGCTCAGCACTGATGGATGGAGCGATGCTCGTTATATCCGCATCAGAGAGATGCCCACAACCACAAACAAAGGAACACCTGATGGCGCTGGAACTTGTTGGCATCAACAAAATTGTGATCGTCCAGAATAAAATTGATGTCGTAAGTCAAAAAGCAGCCATTGAGAATTACCAACAGATAAAAGATTTTATTAAAGGTACTATTGCTGAAAACGCTCCAATCATTCCAGTGTCTGCTCAGAAAGGGATCAATATGGAAGCACTTATTCAAGCACTTGATGCAACAATCCCAGAACCAACACGCGATCCAAATGCTGAGCCAGTGATGCTGATAGCACGGTCCTTTGATGTAAACAAACCCGGATGCAATTGGAAGGAAGTGAAAGGCGGTGTTATAGGGGGTTCACTAATTCGAGGGGTCTTGCGAGAGGGAGAGGAGATTGAGATACGGCCAGGAAGACAACTTCAAGTTGAAAACCGAATTAAATGGGAACCTATCACTACTACAATTACCTCAATTAATGCTGGATCGACCAAAGTTGTTGAGGCAACACCGGGAGGCCTTCTTGGAGTTGGGACAAAACTTGATCCTGCACTTACTAAAAGCGACGCTCTTGCCGGACAGGTCGTGGGTCACATCGGCAAGCTTCCTACGGTATGGGATCGAATCAGGTGCCGAGTCACACTTATGGAGCGTGTCGTAGGTGCCACAAGTGAACTAGCAATCGAACCATTGAAACACAATGAACCGCTGATGCTTTCTGTGGGTACAGCGGTCACTGTTGGTATTGTTACTAACACAAAAAAGGACATTGTTGAAATTCAGCTGAAGCGACCAGTATCCGCTGAACTTGAGGCACGGATCGCAATCAGCCGGCAGGTGGGAGCACGCTGGCGATTGATAGGTATGGGCATACTGAGCGAATGAAGATACTCTTTGACGCTAATGCTCTCATGATGCCAGCACAATTTTCACTTGATCTATTTGATGAACTCCGGCAACTCATCGGTGCGTTTGAACCGCTAGTGCTTGATGTTGTGGTTCGTGAACTTGCCGGTATATCTTCTGGTAAAGGAAGAGATGCTGCTGCAGCGCGTTATGGCTTAGAAATTGTAAAGAAATGTACAAAAGTACTAATCGAGGAACTATCAGTGGGTTCTGTCGATCAGCAAATAGTTAATTATGCAAAAAAACATGGATGTATCGTTGTAACAAATGACCGGCACTTGAGACAGATTCTTCTCTCCCAAAGGATCGGTGTTATATCTATGAGAAAACAGAAAAGACTGGAACTAATAAAAAGCTAGGGAATTGCTATGTATAATAAAATACAGCTTGAGGATAAGGTCAGGGTACCTCCCATCCGCCTTGGGGAGAAACTCGAAAAAGTCCTTTTAGATGTCTTGCAGGAGCATTTAGAGGGTAGTATTGACAAAGAGATCGGGATATTTATCTGCATTACGCGAGTGCTCGATGTTGGTGAGGGGGAACTGGTTCCCGGAGATGGTGGCGTATATTACGATGTGAAATTCGAAGCACTAGTCCTACGTCTTACATTGCAAGAAGTAATTGAAGGGGTTGTGGTTGAGACAACAAGTTTTGGTGCATTTGTTTCTCTCGGTCCTATTGATGCCATGCTTCACGTGAGCCAAATCTCAGATGAATACATCAACTACGATGAGAAAAATTCTCGGTTAATCTGTCAGGAGTCAAAAAGATATATTGGTGTAGGAGATTCAGTTCGAGCCAGAGTTGTAACATTAAGCCTGAATGAACGCGAACCCCGTGATAGTAAGATTGGCCTTACAATGCGTCAGGCGGGACTTGGGACAGCACTATGGCTTGAAGAAGATATGAACCAAGAGAAAGAGAGACAGAAAGAACCACCAGCAGAAAAGAAGGAAAAGAAGGAGCGAACTGGTCGTAAATCAAAGGAGAAGTGAGGGGCATGCCTGGAGCAGGAAAAAAGAAACAGGGGAAAGTGTGCCGTGAGTGTCATCGAGTTGTAGATGGTGAGAACTGTGTAGTGTGCGGTACAGCCAACCTAAGTGAGGACTGGTCAGGCTATCTTGTAATAATCGACCCAGAACACTCCGATGTGGCGAAAAAAATGAACATTAAACTCGCCGGTCGGTATGCTTTGAAGGTCCGCTAATGTTCAAACTCCCTGACGAAAAACGCCATTATTTTAAAGAACCATTTGGCGAATTGTTTCCCGATATTACTGGTATTATCTCCCGTCTTTCCGGAAAAATTATCTATTCTGTTGGAGACATTGTGACCCATAACCTCCAGAAAAATGGGGCTACGCCTTCAGTTGCAATTGTTGATGGTCACACAATGCGGTCTCCCTGCAAAAAAAATTTTTCAACCATTGGAAAAGTAGTTCGGGTAAAGAATTCGGCCGGTACAATTAGTGACGAGCTTATCGCAACTATTAATGATGCTGTCACTCACCCGCCAATGACAATCTATGTCAATGGAGAAGAGGACCTCGCCGTTATCCCTCTTGTAATTGCAGCACCAATGGGTTCGATGGTGCTTTACGGGCAACCCCATAAAGGTGTTGTAGTAAAAGAAGTAAATATAAAAGCAAAAGAGCAGGCGCTAGAACTGCTGTCTCATTTTATCCACACAGATTAATTATTCTAATGAATATTTCTGTTTCTGATTCCCATTTTCTCTCGTCTGTAGAATTCCTTTGGATGATGATCACATTTTAAATAACACGGTTGCCAATAATTACAGGATATTGATGGATTTTGAAATTAAAAGCGATAAAAGAAATGAACTTTTATCAAGAAGGGAGGTAAAGTTCACTCTCAAATATGACGGTGCAACCCCCTCTCGAATGCAGATCATCGGAAAGATCTGTGCACTTCTCAATGTAAAAGAGCAACAGGTTGTGCTCGATTCTTTAAAAAGTAGTTTCGGTAAAATGGAAATTAATGGTGATGTTCGCATCTACGACAACGAAGAAGGTAAAAAGAAAACTGAACGCGCGCACCTAATGGAACGAGGAATGCCCAAACCTAAGCAGGAAGGGGCAGCATAAGTATGGCTGCAAAGAAGGCAGGGACTGCAAAAGGACCCAGGCGGAGTGCACACTTTAAGATCGAAGGCGGAAAGGTCACTACCACAAAAAAATATTGCCCACGTTGTGGACCTGGGGTCATGATGGCAGAACATAAAGATAGGACTGCCTGCGGAAAGTGTGGCTATACTGAATTTAAAAAATAAGTTGTGAATGCCTATTTTCAGGCAAGTTCTCGGGATTGAGGGGACTGCATGGAACCTCAGTGCCGCTGTTTTTGATACAGATCTCATTTCTCTTACTTCAAGACCATACAACCCCCAACACGGGGGTATCCATCCACGAGAAGCTGCTCAGCACCATGCATCGGTAATGAATGAGGTTATTATGTCTGTGCTTAAAGATCCAAAGGCAATTACAGGTATTGCTTTCTCTCAAGGACCGGGGCTAGGCCCCTGTCTCCGCACAGTTGCGACCGCCGCACGCTCACTGGCACTTGCGTTAAATGTGCCACTTGTTGGTGTGAATCACTGCGTGGCCCATGTTGAAATTGGAAAGTTTGCAACTAGTTGCAGCGATCCTATTGTGTTGTATGTTAGCGGAGCAAACACGCAAGTAATCGGTTATCTTAATGGTAGATACAGAATTTTTGGTGAGACCCTTGATATCGGGATTGGTAATATGCTTGACAAATTCGCACGTTCAAAAGTTTTACCACACCCGGGTGGGCCCATAATTGAACAACTTGCAGTAAAAGGGGGATATATTGAACTCCCATATACCGTAAAGGGAATGGACCTTGCTTTTTCCGGTCTAATGTCCGCAGCAAAGGATAGTAAAGCGCCGATTGAGGACGTATGTCATTCTCTACAAGAAACCGCCTTTGCTATGTGTGTTGAAGTAACTGAGCGAGCGATGTCACTTGCAGGAAAAGACGAGGTTCTCCTTGTCGGTGGTGTTGGTGCAAATAAACGACTTCAGGAAATGCTTAAGACTATGTGTGAGGAACGCGATGCACAATTTTTTGTCCCAGAATCTCGTTACCTCGGTGATAATGGTGCGATGATAGCATATACTGGGAAGTTGATGCTTGATAGCGGTCAGTCACTCCCTGTTGAATCTTCACATATTAACCCATCATTTCGCTCCGATCAAGTTGAAGTAACATGGAAAGTGTCGGAAAAATCTGCTACCAGACCGAATAATCTAAACAAAAAAATCACCACCGCTCGTGGTGCGGAAGCAATTATAGAATTTTCGGATAAAAGTGCGTTAAAACGCAGAATCTCTAAACGATATCGTGTTCCTTCCCTTGATAACCGTTTAATTATCGAAAGAACCCGGGCGGAAGCAAGGTTGATTGCTCTTGCACGTTACTCAGGTGTACCAACCCCAATTATGAGTGACATAACTAACGATACAATAGTTATGGAAAGGATCCATGGTTCATTGCTTACAAATAACATGTCGGTTAAAAACCTTAAAGAAGCGGGACGAGTGGTTGGAAAATTACATAACTCTGGTATTATGCATGGCGATCTCACTACAAGCAATATGATTATGGACAATAGACGACTTGTTTTGATAGATTTCGGACTTGCACAAGTCACTGCCGAGATTGAACAGAGAGGCGTAGATATCCATGTTTTATTTCAGACTTTAGAAAGCACCACGGTGGACTCCGCAGAACTAAAAAATGCATTTTGTGAAGGGTATAGAGAGACATTTGCTGGCGCTAACGATGTAATCGCCAGAGAGAAAGAAATAGAGTTGCGAGGGAGATACCTCTGAAACTTATTGTCGTGACGAGCAATCCCCATAAGGCGCATGAGGTAGCGGCGTTTTTTTCAGGAGTTGTCGATGTTACCCATGTAGCACTTGAATGCCCAGAATATCGAAGTGATGATGTCGGAGAGATCGCTCGGGAGAAGGCAAGGTATGCATATGGACAACTTGGAACACCGTTGATTGTTGATGACACTGCATTTGAAATTGACGCACTCAACGGTTTCCCTGGACCCTATGCGGCATATGTACTCGAATGTATAGGAAATTCAGGAATATTACGTTTGATGGATGGGATACAAGATCGTAGTGCGAGTTTCAGTACAGCGATTGCATTTGCAGATACAGATGGATTCCAAGTTTTTACCGGTACTATTTATGGTACTATTACAACTGCACCCAGAGGGAGGAAAGGATTTGGATATGACCCAATTTTTGAATATAACGGTTTAACGCTTGCAGAGATCCCACTTTCTGAAAAGAGTCAAATTTCACACCGTGCAAAAGCCCTTACCGCTTTCCATGATTGGTTTGTCAAGAAGTATGGTTTCTCAGGATGACACAAACGGTTAAAACCTTTTACGTCATTCATATCAGGGCAGGAGTATTCTAGAGATGGCCAAGTTCCCAGAGGCTGAAGCCCGGTTGCTCAATGTGAAGATCTGCATGCACTGCAATGCTCGTAATGCGATTCGTGCAACAACGTGCCGTAAATGTGGATACAAGAAACTACGCCCAAAGAACAAAGAGCGCAAAGCGTAATTTAATATTAATAAAATATTTTGTTCTTTTCTCTTTGATTCTTGAAGATAGATTAAAAATCGTCACTATTTTAATTATTTTGAATATATCTCAAAAAATCTCTAATTTTTCAAAAAAATTTAAATTATTGATTTTAAGCGCTATAATAAGTGACTCTTTTACCTTTCTTTGCATATTCGCCAGCAAATGTCTCAATATTTCTTTTATACCCAATTCGGTCAACAAATCCGAGATCCCTCAGCTTCTGGCGAACTCGCATTACATCAGCTTCGTCTGCCCAATCTTTTGTGTAAACATAAATGACCTTCCGATTATCACGAGAATCTGGATTGGGTTTTGCGGTACTAACTTTACTCGAAATACCAAGCTCACCAGCAACCGTTGCATCACGCAACTTTTTCCAAGATGCATCTACTTGATCTGGTTCTTGGAAAATCAGCCATTTACCTGCATTTTCATCTTCAATCGCCTCAGGTGGACTTTCTGGTGCATCCTGAACAATCCAATACATTTGGGTGGTCTTAGATGGAACTACCCCCTCTCCAGTCAGGATCATGTCATAGATAGTATTGGTATTCTTGAACCGTCCGATTAGCGCCTCTGCAAGCTGTGGATAATCTTTAGCAAACTGTTGAAATATTGCATTTAAATCTGCCTTGAAGTCGACATCTTGTTCTACTAGTGAGAACAGGTATTTTCCCTGTACTCGGAGTCCTTTATTTAAGAGATGCTCGAAGATCCCATACCCAACATCTGCGAGCGCCACATAGTCGACTTCTGCCATACTTAATCGTCAGGTGCTGCCCGAAAAAATAGTTTCTGATTTATATACGAACAAATGTTGTTACTTCAAAACTTAAATGGGAGAAAGGTGTTGGCTGAATTTTGTATTTGAATAACTTTCTTGAATATGTTGAATTTTTGAAATTTTACTGTATCATCGTCGAATATTTTAAGACCAGTCTCGTCGTATTAGTACCAATTATGAAATGGAAACGTGACTGGGGTCTGACGGCCAGGGTCTGGCTGACCATGTTCTTGCTCTTCATCGTCTATCTCGTGTTCATGACGGTATTGTGGGCATTCGGCGCAGGACTCGGGCTGATAGTAATTCTAGCCGTAGGAATGGCGTTTATCCAGTACTTTTTCTCGGATAAACTGGTGCTCTGGAGCACGGGTTCCCGTATCATCGCAGATGACGAATATCCCGAGCTTCACCGGACGGTCGAGAAACTCTGTAAGGAGGCGGATCTTCCCATTCCGAAGATCGCAATCATGCAGAGCCCGGTGCCCAACGCGTTTGCCACCGGGCGGAGCCCGAAGCATGCTGTGGTTGCCTGCACTGATTCGATCATGAGACTCCTCAACAACGATGAACTCGAGGCTGTACTGGGCCACGAACTTTCCCATGTAAAGAACAGGGACATCCTGACCATGACCGTTGCGAGTTTTATCGCCATGATCGCGTCGATGATTATGCAGAGCTTCTTCTTTTCTGCAATGTTTGGCGGGCGCAACCGGGACGGAGGGGGTACGATCATTGTCTGGGTTGTCTCAATCATCGTCTGGTTTATCGCGACACTCCTTATGCTCGCACTTTCTCGGTACCGCGAATTTGCGGCAGATCGCGGTAGTGCGCTGATCACCAGGAATCCCCAAGCCCTCATCTCGGCACTGAGCAAGATCAGCGGCAGGATTGACGCGGTTCCTCGTGAAGCAAAGGCCAGAGTCCAGGGGGCAAATGCATTCTTTATCATCCCGGCGCTCTCTGGCAATACCATCATGGAGCTCTTCTCCACCCACCCACCCCTTGAAAAACGGATTGCCAACCTTGAAAAAGTTGAAGCCGAGCTTCGCGGGTACTGACCCTCCCATACCCCATTGTTTTTCCAGCGCATCCGTAACCCTACTATTTTACGTGTCATTTCTGCGTCAGGGTGGAACGATTGGATGTTTCGCAGTGGCCCTGCCGCAAAAGGACCGGATTGACGACGATATGGCAATTATTAATACAAGTCCCTGCTAAAATGGTAAAGCATCACTGCATCGATGGTCTAGAGGCATGACTTAGGCCTTCCAAGCCTATAGCCCGGGTTCGATTCCCGGTCGATGCATTGGGCTCGTGGTCTAGTCGGCTATGACGTCGCCTTCACACGGCGAAGATCTCGTGTTCGAATCACGACGAGCCCATCTGGAACCCACACCGTCTGATGACGGTGTGGGTTGACTCTGAGAACCACGTTCCTCAATCGTTCCGATTCGTCTTTCAAGGTCAATTATTCGTTTCTCGTAATCTCTTAGATTACCATGTTCACAATTCCGTAAGACACTCGGTTTTTACACCAATTCACGATCACAAAATATCTCCAAGAAATCCCTGCACAGGTTATTCAAATCTTCCGGAATCTTCTGGAATCATACACGAGGTAAAATAACTCAATAAACCGTGAGTTCGTTCCACAATTACGTTGTCACCCAATATACCTCTCACGATTCTTGGAGTAAACTCTTGAACTTTGCAAAATCGTTTCTCAAGTACTTGTCGAAGTTACATCTGGACACACGATATCAGAACTTCTCACTCTTTCTCGAAATGCCCAAAACAAGAAGGGATCGGAAAACTGTAACATCTCGAATTGTAACGAGGGAGGATATTACCGCCGTTCAAGCGGCGCTCGTGCTGCAGCACTTGCGATAGATGCAATAAAACGCGAGAAAATGACGCTTGAGCCTATTGGGCATTATGTCAGATAAAACCTATAAAGCAGTGTTAATTTCAATTTTCACGGTGTTATCCCTATTCAATTAGAAGAATTATTATTTCTATAAGATTGTTTAGAAATCGTAATTTGTGAAAAAAAAAGAAATAAAATTAGACATAACTATCAAGGATTACTTGTTGGCTACCGTCATTGAATGTAGCAGCAACCACAACGTGGTTTTGTGATCCAGTATTTACATTGGCAGAAAACGATGTTGAATTACCCACATTTGGCGGGAAGCCACCAGCAGGATTAGTTAAAAAGAGAACACCGTTGATAGAAACATTATAACTGGTAACTGCCCCATTATCCT
>Ga0187854_10000099_pt1 | contig 122646 bp, 131 predicted proteins | sample June2016WEW_6_15_FD_132445 | JGI IMG/M metagenome (GOLD analysis project Ga0187854, IMG submission 132445) | Peatland microbial communities from SPRUCE experiment site at the Marcell Experimental Forest, Minnesota, USA - June2016WEW_6_150 | ecosystem: Environmental > Terrestrial > Soil >... | reverse complement strand
TTTCAGGTTTTGCCCCGGGGGAAACGGATTGAATTCATATTCGACAAGATCAAGATCTCCGCCTCGGATTTTCATAGTTGGCATAGGTATCAATTCATTTAGGAGCGATCAAAGAATATGTTTTTCCCTGTTACTGAAAGGGGTATCGCGTAAGCGACAGTACCATACTTTCCAAGCAAGCCGAGATTTATGGCAGCTGCACCGGCACTGTACATAATGCGGTTATCGACATTATGGATCTGGGCTGTTTTTACTGCAGAACCAAGTGCGATACCAAGATCAGCCATACGTATCGAACAGTTAGGCCCGGAAAAATCCGTAGTTCTTTTCTTTCGTGTTTTATACTCTCTGGTAAACTCCTCACAGTCTGCATAGCCGCACGCCCCACAGTTGACTCCGGCTACGGAATTCCCTTTTACACCGATAATGACACAGGCATCGCATGCCGCGATATTTTTTGCATCCCGTACAAAGAAATCTATCTTGCGTCTCTCTCCTGACTCTGCCAGATAATCTGCAAGGGTTTTTATCTCTTTCCTAGTCAGGATACGGACAAGAATCGTATCCACACCTCGTGCCTTGGGTGCAGTCCTGGCTGCAAGTTCCATGAGTCCGGCTACCGTAATCACTGCTTTTTTATCAACTGTCATAAAAAATATGTGGCAGGGCCGAGGAATAAAGGAATGGGGTTGCCGGCAGATGGAGTCGGTGACTATGTAAATATTTCAGGGAAATATCAGATATCCTGGAATTGCCTCTTATATTATTCAATATGGTTACATCGATCCTGTTGTTATTCCCTATATGAAAATTTTTTAATCCGCCATGGTCGCCCCCTTGTGACGGGTGCCATTTCCGGGTATCCAGCTGCACCAATCCCTATTAGTTTACTAAGGATGTGTCCTGTTTTTTTAAAAAAATAGCCGGGAGCCCATGAAAATCTGCCTTCAAAGAGTTTTCCTCATCGGTTTTCGAGTTCCACGGTGTACGGGAATTCCTGAACTCAGGTTATGTGTTCTTATAGCTCCAGAAGCGGTGTGGCTAGGTTTGCCTGCCTCTTTTCATTATACAGGTAATTTTTACTATTGTCTGAAAAAGGAATTTTAAAAAAACAAATCTATCGTTGAATATATTTTTTACCCTTGTGGGGATTCACCTGTATCGCTACGCCATCAAATACTGCAACGATCCGTTCACCTTCATAGATCATGATACGGAATGTGGAATACCTGCCATTGTCAGCTATGCGATGAGCAATTGCTACAAGAGAGCCGGTTGCCGGCGAGATAAACTGGATATGCACGGAAATGGCAACACGGTCAATTCCTGCACAGTTGGCAGCGATACCAAATGCCTGGTCGGCTAGAGCAAAAATCGCTCCGCCATGGGCAACGGAATTCGGATTTTTCTTCCCGCAACAATCCATCTCAACGCAGGAATATCCGTCGTTTGCTTTGGTGATCTTCATCCCCAGAAGTTGCGCAAACTCACTCCGGTTGAATGCAGAAATCCTCTCAGCAATTATCTGTTCTGGCGGATCAGTGGGATGAGCTTCTGGCATTCGTTCTCCGGATAATCAAAAATGTCGTGCAGGATAAAATGATTTCAGTTATTTGTACTTTTTCTGTGTATAGGAATATTTCTCACTCTCGCCTCCATGGGAAACAATATAAACCCATTCATAAAGCGATTTTAGTGTTCCGTATTGTCTGTAACGGCGCATTGAGAACCCTACTTTAAGCCTGCCATCAAAAACGACTTTTCCCTGATCCTTCATACGCAGGGCAATTTCAAGGTCGTCTCCGGCATCGATGCAGCGGTACATCCCGGCTTTTAAAAAGGAATCTTTCCGGAATGCCGTGTTGCATCCAAGGGTATAATAAAATGTCTGGCTGTAGTAGCCGATCCGTGAGAATGTATTGGCAAGCAGGAGGGAAAATTTATTTCCGATTCCTACTTCAATCGGATATACCGGTCCGTACAACTGGGCAAGACGTCTGTCTTTAAAATCCTCCTTTATAACTTGAATCCAGTTCGGGGGAAGGATACAATCGGCATCGGTAGTTGCAACTATCTCTCCTTTTGCCGACATAATCCCGTCATTTCGCGCCCCTCCCACTTTTTTACTCGTCTGAGTAAAAACATTGTCGGCGTATTTCTTTGCGATCCCGCACGTTGCATCTTTTGAACCGCCATCTACCACAATAATCTCATAATCTGAGCGGCTGACCGTCTGGTGGGTGAGGGATACAAGACACTGTGCGATATTCTCCTCTTCGTTAAATGTCGGTATAATGACCGATATCATGGGGATAAAACTCCTGTACAGTGTTTAAGTTTTTTGGATATTAAGCGTGATGTGAAGACAGGGAATGCTATACTTTTTATGAATGTGATTTCACAAAATCCATAGCACTTCGGATGCAACCATCCATATTCAGGTACTCAAACTGGGCAAACCTGCCCACTAAGGGAATGCCGATATGCCGGCAATAGTCCTTTATGAGAGCGATATTTTTCTGGTAGTCAAGGTCATAAATCACGTAGGCAAAAGGCTGTCGCTCTACTGATGAAAAAATAACATGATCCGTCTTGAGAATCCCCATTTTCTGGAGCATCTCTGTAACTTGTTTTATGAGATCATCATCCGTCATAGTGGCAATTTCATCACCAGGATGATGCGTTATCTCTGCTAGTATGGCGTTGCAGCCAGCCGGGGCCACATGCTGGCTGTAGCGGGAAGGAAATGAGATACGGTTTGTCTTTCCCAGGTCAGGATCCGGCACGTAAAGCCATGATATATCCGGCACGTGCCCTCGTATGCCGATATTAACGCAGACTAAGGAATTGTACCGCAATGCGCCGGCTGCTTTCTTCACTTCAGCGGGAACATCATCAAGACATGGCAACAGGCGCTGTAACGGTATTGTGCAGATACAGCGATCAGCTTCAATAATTTCAATTCCATTGCTGATCTGCCATACCATTCCGGATCTGGTTATTTTGGTGATCCTGAATCCTGTCCTGATGAATTTATTGATAGGCTCTGCAATTGCATGGATAAGTGCCTCAATCCCTCCATCAAGTGGATAGGAAAAGACCGACTGGTGGGTATAACCTTCAGTTTCGATTCCGATCGCAGACCTGATGACATCTTCGACGGGGGGACGGGGGATACGCCCGTCAACCCAGTGAAGAGACATTTGGTTGGTCGGGTACTTCCAGATCTTTTCGTTGTAGGGGATCATGTAGCATTCAGCAATACCCTTACCGAAGGTGTAGTAGATCCACTCACGGAAGTTTTTTGGAGGGGGATGTTCCCCTCTCTCCACCGCAATCAGGGTTTTGATGAACTCATTGATGCAGAAAAACCGGTCTTCTGATGGCAGATCAGAAAGCCCGTTTTCAAAGGGATACTTAACTAAGTGCTGCTTATAAAAAATTTTGGTATTACGACTATTACGCTGCTCGTTGCCGGCAATCATCCGCCGCGTAAATGCGAGTACTTCAGCATCCCTTGAAAAGATAATGTGGGAACCGCCGGTATCAAACGTAAATCCCTTATTAATTCTTGAGCGGCAGAGCCCGCCATAGTCAGGTTCTGCTTCTAGTACGACCACATCATCGCCTTTTTCATGGAGGAATCTTGCGAGTGTCAGACCGGAAAGTCCGCCTCCAAGTATTGCGGTTGTCACTGCTCATTACGTTGGTATGCAGGACTTAAATGCCTGATTATCGGCCAAGTGCATAACGAGTGAAAATATTAACCTGAAAGATCTCATTCCGGACCTGACAATTTTTATTGTTTGCCAAATCCGGCAGTTCCGCCACGATCTGCGGATCGGTATCATCATTGCAGCTGCGGAGATGTTAACCGCAGGCATCCTCGATTTTTCCGGAAATCTTGTGGACCGGTGCAGAAATGTACGGCCCTGTTCAGAAGGACTGGATATATCTCCATGTCCCTGCTGAGAAGACCGGAATCCACCGGGATCCCGTCATCACACCCAGGACTCGAAAGCCGCGGTCTGCGGAGCTATAGCCGCTGCTGAAAAAATATCGGCTGACGGTTTCGGAAATCTGTCATGTGTACCTTGCCCGGGCCTTCGACGCATATCCCTCGGTTGAGAACGCGAAACGGTTCAGGTTAATCTCCCTATTCCCAAACGCTGAATTTCATCCCATCGGAAATGGTTCGGTTGTAGGGGCGTACTACGCACCAGGCAATCGCCGGTTCAGGAACGAAACACAGGGGATCGCATAAAAATGGTATACATTGATCTTTTCGTGGATATCGATTTCACCAAGAAGTATTCCACAGCCCTGTAATCCCGGGAAAGCCTGAACTCTTTCACCCTTCAGGAAAGGTAAAGTAACGATCCGGTCAGTTCACCCTGCCGGAAAAATCTACTTCTTAGAGACTGTTCTGCAGAGCGTGCCGGATGATACGCTAAAAAATTACTGTTTTGAAATATACCAGCCGGTCTGGGTTTCATCAAGGATCTTTTCAGAGGTCTTCTTCGTTGCTATACTTACGACGATCATCGCGATAATTGCGATTACAAATGCGTAGAACGAGAAGTGCAGCGGGATATTTGCAAAGTCCATGCCGGCGAATACGACTTTGAAGTAGTTAAGGAAACCGAACACCAGTGACGAGGCAAGGCCAAGGCTCATTGCGGCAAGGGCTCCTTTACGGGTAGCACCCCTCCAGTACAGCCCGGCAAGAAGCGGGACAGCAAAAGTCGAGAGCATGACCCCGATCCCCATCCAGATGAGGATGGCAAGCATTTCGGGAGGGTTGATAGCAAGGATCATGGTGCAGAATGCCGACAGGACAACGACAATCTTTGAAAGGAGGAGGACGGTCTTATCCGGAGCATCCGGCTTCAGGACTTTCTTGTACAGATCCCAGGAAACCATCGCGCCAATGGTGAGCATAAGCCGGTCTGTAGTTGACATGACGGCCGCTAGCACAATAACCGCAAAAATTCCCCATAATGCAATAGTGGGAATCGAGTACTGGATACCGTACAGGATTACATAATCCTGCGCATCCACTACATTGGGAAGCGTGAAAATTCCCTCCTTCACCATGGTAAGTCCTGCAAAACCGGTGAATTTCAGGAGAAACATTGCAGCACCGTAGATCAGGAAGGCAGCCAGCGGCGCCCACTTGAAGAACTTGACATCCTTGATTGACAGGACGTTGTTAATAACGTGAGGAGCACATGCAAGTCCGACCATCAGGAGGATGGCGAAAGAGAAGATATACGGTACCGCGAATGTACCGCTGGGCATCCATGGCATTACGAGATTCGGATTGATGGATGTCATGACTTCATTGACATGGGTAAATCCACCTGCGTAGAAGATGATAATCGGGGCCATGACAATGACACCGATGATGAGAATGACAGATTGGATGAGGGAAGCCCACGCAACTGCATAGAGGCCGCCAATGGCTGTATAAACCATGGTGACGAGAGTCGCGATCAGGAGCGCGAGCCAAAGTGGGATCTCAAAGAGCCATATCAGGACGATCGCAATAGCGGTATACTGCCCGACAAGATAGATCAGGGATACAATGATACCGGCTACTGCGGCGAGGGAACGGAGTGCAACTGGACTCTCGTACCGGTGTGCGAGGTAATCCTGCACGGTCATATACCCGGAGGTCTTCGCTATATTGTGGAGCTTCACCCCGAAGAATATGACGCAGAACCCTATAGAAAGAGGAACGAAGATCTGTTCCCAGATCGTTGGCCATCCAACTTTATACCCGAGACCGGATACCCCGAGGAGCGACATCCCAGAGCAAACAGTCCCTATCATCAGGAGAACGAACACCCAGAAACCAAGTGAGCGTCCAGCAACAAGGTAGTCCTCCGTATTTTTGATCTTCTTCGATGCCCATGCGCCGATTGCAAGCATTCCGAGGAAATAAAGCGAGACAACGCCAATGGTAGTAAGATCTGCTGCCATTTAGTCATGCCCCTTAAATGTTAATCCCCAGTAGAGCAGTGCAACGATCACAACGACAATCGTTATACCAACCGTTAAAATGGTGATATCAGGTAAACCAAACATTCTATCCATATACTTTGTGGTATGCTGACATATAACATAATCGAAATTACGCCTGAAAACTGTAAAATATAAAAAATAAAAAATAATTACAAAACCAGAAAGGTAGAGTAGAGGTGCAATATCCATGGATGGTAGTGCAAACGGTGTTTTTCCTGTTGATACGATCCGAGAACCAGGAATAGTGTGCATGTATTTTATCTGTTGCACAGAGAAGTACGTTAGCCAGTGTTGTGTAAACCGGAACGGTTGACAGACATGACCGATCATACACCCGCGTGTAATGGAAAAACCACTCTGCTGCAGACAGGTATTTATGAGCGGATCATCTTCGCGGCACCCTGTTTCGAAAAAAAGGAAACATTCCGCGGAATCTCGTATAGGATGATCCTTTTCACGGCAGAACGGATGATTGTTACTCCGGTTCCCTCAACACGTGTTCAACAGGATTTGACAGATAAAGACGTAGACATATCTGCGGTGAAACCGGTGACATCACCCAGACCTGCCCGTTCCCGCGATTCCACCCCGCTGGAATCCCTTGGGTCACGCAGCGATCACTACCTTAACAGGGAAGCAGATGAAATTCTTCTTAAGGAAAAAGATGTATGGGTCATTCGTTTTGAGGATATTGAAGGAATTGTTATCAGAAGAGCGCGCACCGATTCACCTTCTTCCCGCTGGTTTTCAATCCTCTTCGCGCTCTATTCTCTAGAACCTGCCGGGGCCAGGTACAGCGCGGACTACCAGCTGACCATCACGACTCCGGGACGGGAATATATCCTCATCACACCTTTCTCCATCCCGTTGAAGCAGGTTCTTGTTAATTATCTGGGCAACCGGGTCCATGAAATTATCGATGATTACGCACCGTTGCTGTAATCTGCATTCAGATCTGCTCTTTTTATCTCGTTCCCGTTGGATAATTCGTAATAATCAGTTCATCAATATTCCCGCGGCGGGCACCGTTGGCATTGATGATTCGCCGTGCCGGAACTCTCTCGATAGTATAGCCAGAAAAAAGATCATCGAAGAATGTATCAAGGAAATCCTGATTCCGTGGATCGGAATTACTGAGCATAATCTTCGCCCCTTTTGCATCCAGTTCTTTAAAAAAATCTGCAAGCCTTTTCTGGTCCCTATCGGAAAAACCGTTTTTTGAGTATGATGTGAATGAGGATGTGTGGTTGAGCGGGCGGTACGGGGGATCGAAGTAGACGAAGGTTTGATCATCGATATAATTCCTGCACCGGGTGAAATCACCTTGGATAATCTGCGTGTTTTTCAGTAACGTGGCAACATTGCCCAGATTGTCCTTGTTGAAAATATCAGGATTTTCATATCCCCCGAAAGGGACATTGAATTCACCTTTCCTGTTTACACGGAACAGCCCGTTATAACAGGTATGATTGAGGAAAATAACTTCGGCAGCTCGCTCTACCCAGCCAGGACCATATTTCTGAAACGTAAATCCAGGCAATTTCTTAACGAATGAATCCCTTATTTCATAGTAGTATAATTCTCTCTCCTCATCGTCTTTGGCGAGGTACTCTGATTTCAGAATCCCAAGCCGGTCGATTAACTTTTTTGCGGATTTTTTAATCACGCGATAGGAGAGAATGAGTTCTTCATTGGCATCACAAATACAGCAGTGTTCAAATGAAAATATCTGATTGAGATAAAAAAAGACTGCCCCGCCACCAATAAATGGTTCAACATATTTTGTTATTTTACCTTTTGCCAGTTCTGCCGGCAAACGTTTACTGAACTCGTCCAGCAACTGGGTTTTGCCGCCAGCCCACTTCAGGAATGGCTTTGCGTAGGGATCGGATTTTTTTTGTTTTGCCATGATCAGGTGGGTATAGCTAATTACAAATACTCTCTTTAGTATTGTCTTTTTATCATTATAGGATTTTGAATTATATCAAACAGAATAAAAAGATAATACGTGATGGAAACCAGAAGTTCACGAAGAAACCTGTCAGGAATGTTGCCGGGCGGAAAACGCTCTGAGATAATACATTCAAAAAACAAGTGCAAGCCTGGATATCGCTTGAACAAACGTTATCTTCTGCCGGAAAGAAGATTATTAAAGATTGTGCTCTTGACTTCGTAGTAAGGGCGGAGTGTTGGATTAAAAGACGTTGCCATGCTCGATAACTCGGGGATATTTGCCATCATAATATTTATTTTCGGGATCCCCCGGTCCTTCAGCCTTTTCATGTATTCATTCATGATGAAGGACGACGCTCCTGAAGTCAGGAACCTGAAATCCGAGGCTGCCGACCAGCTGAAAGCCTGTTTGCCATCCCAGATAACGATCTCAACACAGGCAATCTCATCATCTGTCGTTTTTGCGACCACCATTTCACCGCAGTTCTGATCCCTGATAAATGAATATAGCTCGGTAAAAAGATGTTTTGGAACAGGAGGTTTCTTATTTTTCCTGGTATAGGTATCACAAAAAAGAGCGTAATATCTGGAAATATCGGAAAACGGTTCAAAAATTAAGTGGTTCTTTTCCGCTTTCCGAATATTCCTTTTAAGGGAAGAATCGTATTTGGACTCGAAATTATTGGTGAGATCGATATAATATGCATAAAAAACGGTTGATTTCCATCCGTTCAAAGTAAAAGGTCTTATATCAGGGAAGTCCGGGGAATTCCTGATACTTATTAAAAAGAAACGCTCACTTTCAATATAGTCTATCAGGGAAAAAATAATTTGCCGGTACCATGTTTCCCGTTTATGAACGCTTGTACTTGGGGCGATGGAAAGGATGACACCCCCGTAAGGTGTCAAAGTACATGTGGAACTGGCTACAGGAACAAATCCTTTTTTCCTGTCGATGAAGAGAGAGCATCCTCCAACGAGTACCCCGTCATGATAACATCCGAAAATTCTTATTTTTTGTCCCAGGGAACGGGCACACGAAGTCAGCCAACCGCTTTTATGAAAGAGGGTTCCCTGCGGCGATTGATCAACAAGTGCATCCCACAGGCTCATATCGGCGGAAGAGAGTTCCTTGACATCAAAATTGTACATAAGCTGCCTAATCTCCACTAATCTTTAGTCACCATGTCGTTTTTTCTTTCCCAGAATTGAATCCCGGTTTTAATCTTTTTTCCCGCGTCGATATCATTCATTGATCGTCAGTAAAACAATAAAAAGGTTATTTTCTATATGTTATATCGCATTATTATTTATGGCATTCTTTACCCCTTCAGGGAACGGTCACGATCTATCTTTCTTATACCCTTGCGGCTTTTAGATTTATCACATTTTTGAGGACGAGGATCTCACACAATGCCCCTTTAGGTTTTCTATAAAATCCTTTTTTTCTCGTTTCATTCTAAGGGGGTCTTGTATTCTTATTGAAATTCAGGGTAATCATTCTCTATTCCCCCGAGAGAAAATCCCGGTTGATAAAAAATAGAGATTATTTCAGGCTTGATACAGTCTTTGACCCGCGAAGAATTCCAATGGTTCCGGTCCGGACAAATTCCTTGATCCCGTACTGGCGCAGGAGTTTCTCCAGCGCATCGATCTTGTCGGTGTCACCGATAACCTGGAGGATAAGGGACTTTGCCCCGACGTCGACAATCGATGCACGGAAGATCGAGGCGATCTGCATGATCTCGGCACGGGAAGTCCCCAGTTCGGCCGTCACCTTGATCAGGGCAAGCTCCCGCTCAACCCTCTCGCTGTTTGTCAGGTCGGAGACCTTGATCACATCGATGAGCTTGTTGAGCTGCTTCATCACCTGCTCGATCTTTTCATCATCACCGATTACAACGATGGTGATCCGACTCATATCCGGTTCCTCACAGGGACCAACGGCTAGGCTCTCAATATTAAATCCTCGTCGTGAGAAGAGCCCTGTTACCCGGGATAAGACACCTGCCTTGTTCTCGACAAGGATGGAGAGTGTGTGGGGCTTCATCGCGGGTGTCCCCCGATCATCTCATTAATGGCAGCACCGGCAGGGACCATAGGGAATACGTTCTCTTCGCGTTCAATCCTGAAGTCCATGACAAACGGCCCGTCACAGTCAAGGGCAGTCCTCAGCGCGGGCAGGACATCTTCAGAGCATTCCACCTTAACACCCTCAATGCCATAGGCATTGGCAATCTTGACAAATTCCACGGGTGGGAGCTCGGTGAATGAGTAACGCCGATCATAGAAGAGCTCCTGCCACTGCCTCACCATGCCCAAAAACATGTTGTTCAGGATCGCAATTTTTACGGGGATCTTATAGTGAGCCACCGTGCCCATCTCCTGGATATTCATCTGGATGCTCCCGTCCCCTGCCACATCGAAAACCGGAAGGTCAGGCCGGGCAAAATGTGCCCCCATCGCTGCAGGAAAACCATACCCCATCGTCCCGAGTCCACCAGAGGTGATCCAGGTACGGGGATGCCTGAAACAGAAATGCTGTGCGGTCCACATCTGGTTCTGCCCGACTTCTGAGACGATAATAGCATCTCCGTTTAAGAGCTCGCTCATCTGCCGTATAATATACTGCGGATGAAGTCCACCATCGGACGGGCATTTCAGGGGATGGTGCTGCTTCCAGTGCCTGACCTTCTTCAACCAGGCTTCCTTCAGCCCATTCTTTTTGAGCATGGAGAGCATATCTCTTAAAACAGATTTTACATCGCCGACAATCGGCACATCGACATGCTTGTTCTTGCCGATTTCAGCAGGGTCAATGTCAATATGGATGATCTTTGCGTGAGCAGCAAACGTATCGGTTTTACCGGTTACGCGGTCATCGAACCGCACGCCGATAGAGAACAGGCAGTCGCATTCCGTGATGGCAAAATTTGCATATTCCGTGCCGTGCATACCAAGCATCCCCATGTTGAGTGGATGGTCGCAGGGAATGCACCCGATTCCCATGAGCGTGGTCGTGATGGGGATACCCAGTTGTGTTGCGAAATCGACAAGCTCCGCTGACGCGTTGGATATGATGACCCCACCGCCTGCGTAGATGACCGGGCGCTCTGCATCGGCAATCGTCTGGAGGGCTTTTTCAATCTGGCGTTTGTGGCCATGATACGTCGGGTTATATCCCCGCAGGATTACCTTTTCGGGGACTGGTGGTTCGTTGATTACCTTCGTACTAACATCTTTGGGGATATCGATGAGCACCGGGCCTGGTCGGCCGGTACCGGCGATATAGAATGCTTCTTTTACAATCCGCCCAAGATCTGCTGTGTCTTTGACAAGATAGTTGTGTTTGGTGACTGGCATTGTTATACCGGTGATGTCAGATTCCTGGAAGGCATCGTTGCCCAGCAGGTTTGTCGGGACTTGCCCGGTCAGAGCAACTATCGGCACCGAATCCATATATGCTGTAGCTATTCCGGTTACGAGGTTACATGCACCGGGACCGGATGTTGCAAGACATACTCCGACATGGCCGCTCGCACGTGCATACCCGTCTGCGGCATGCGCTGCTGCCTGTTCGTGTCGTACAAGGATGTGCTGCAAGGATGAATCATAGAGTTCGTCATAGATTGGCAGCACTACACCGCCCGGGTAACCAAAGATAGTTTTGACCCCTTCGCGCTGCAGTGATTCAACGAGGATTTTTGCCCCGGTTTTCATGTTCCTCCCTCAATAGTCTGTTCATACCGGCGATCATCGCCTCAACACTTGCCATAATGATGTCCGTGCGGGCGCCGCGTGAAGTAATTATCTTCCCGTCTTTACTTAATCTTACTGTTACGTCGACTAAAGCATCGGTCCCGCCACGGATTGCGTCCACATGGTACTCTTCAAGCCGGATGTCGGCCACATCAGCGACACATTTACGCAGGACTTCCATTGCCGCATCCACGGGGCCTGCACCGGTTGCCGCTCCCGTCATCTCCTGGCCGTCTACCACTAAGGTTACTGATGCAGTCGGGATCATATTGCTTCCCGATACCGCAGTGAACTGCCGCATCCGAATGATGGGTTTGCATTCAATCGAAAGCACCGCATCCGCAACAGCCATAAGATCGGTATCGGTCACGCGTTTTCCCTCGTCACCCAGCTGTTTGATCCGTTTGACAATCTCTTTTACCTGGGGTTCATCTGCTTTATAACTCATTTCATGGAGTGCAGCTTCAACGGACGCCGAACCGGAGTGCTTCCCCAGCACTATCCGCCGCTTCCGTCCAACCATCTCAGGACTGACAGATTCATAGGTGGAGGGTTCACGGATCACTCCATGGGTATGGATACCACTTTCATGGGTAAATGCCATCTCACCGACAATCGCCTTATTAATTGGCAGCGGGATACCGGTCAGGCGCGAAACGAGAGCAGACAACGAATAGATCTCCTCTTTATGGATCCGTGTCTGGTAATCATAGAGTATCTCGAGCGCCATGACGACTTCTTCCAGCGGTGTATTACCTGCCCGTTCACCCATACCATTGACCGTTACGTGGGCGCAGGAGGCTCCGTACTTCAGCGCTGCCATCGTGTTGGTGAGGGCAAAACCGAGGTCGTCATGGCAATGGATGGACAGTGGTGCGATGGATGCGAGCGGGGGAATATATACTGCAACTTTCTCCGGAGTCAGAACCCCGACGGTATCGCAGAAACAGAGCCGGTCTGCCTTACGGTCAATGCCTTCAGCAAAGATCTGGCGGAGGAAGTTCTGATCAGCCCGTGAGGCATCTTCCCCAGAAAGCTCGACAATAAGTCCCCGGCTTTTTGCATATTCGACCGCATTATATGCCATCTGTGCGACCTCTTCACGGGTCTTGCGCATCTTTTTTGCGATGTGCAGGTCGCTGACCGGTACGACGAGATGTACTGAATCAGCACCATACTCAGCGGCAAAATCGATGTCCTGCCGCACTGCACGGACATAAGTGCAGATCTCTGCTGTGAGCCCGGCATCAGAAATGACCCGTATTGCGTCCCGCTCGCCCTCGGATGCAGCAGCGGAGCCAACTTCAATCACATCGACGCCGATATCGGCCAGCTTGGTGGCAATCTCCAGTTTCTGGTCCGGGTTTAACGAAACACCCGGGGTCTGTTCCCCGTCCCGTAACGTGGTATCTAAAAAACGCAGGTTTTTAACAAATAAAACACTCACTCATGGTACTTCACCATGATAAGGCATTGGGGAGGAGAATATAAAAATATTCGGGCAAAATACAGTTTGATTCCACAAAAATATATGATCCTTCTTTCCATCCTTTAACAGTGACAGTGGATTGGACATGATACCAAACGATCCTTCCGGTTTCCCGGCTATTGGCGATATTTCCCTGAAATGCCAGGACTTACGAAAGGCGAAGACTCGCGGCGAACTCGGTGAACGTATTGCTGCCATTGTCCTGCAGTATTCTCCGGTCGAAATCCAGCAGATGAAACGGAACTTCGATGACAAGATCCAGGAGATCACTCCGGAATACCGGGAGCGGCTCACAAAAAAGATCTCCGAACACCTGCTCGGGACTTATCAGAGAATCCGGCTTGCACAGCAGCAGGGAATCTTCAGGACGATGCTCGAACCGGTGAGTGCCCGTCAGGTCAAGTACTGGGAGATGGTACAGGAACAGTGCCAGGACGATTACCGGAGAGATGCTCCTGCCTTCCGGTTTTTGAAATACCTCCTTGCCGGGTTCTGTATGCTCGTGCTTAATGAACCCGGGCACCCGGTCGGAACACCTTTCCCCGGGGGCGATTCGGTACAGACAACTGAAGGAGTCTATTATTGCCCGGTCAGGGACAAGGCAAATGACGTTGACGCAGCACTCTGTCCATTCTGCCCGGCCCTCCAGACCCCTGAGATCGGGTATCTCAAACCGCCGACGAACCCGAATGAGCATAAAAAACAGGAGTTCATCGAACACTGCCACAGGTTCCATAACTTCAATGGCTAATCCAGAAATATCCGGGAAATCCAGGTTTCTCTGAAAAATTATCTGGTTTTTTATTTTCTCTCGTACTGACACTGCGTGTCGGGAATAATTATATTTTAGTATACGCCCATGTCTACTGGTGAACGTCGGCGAACCCCGGCCTTGCCTTGTGTGCACGGGAAATTGACCATGGATACACCGAACCTTCCTGCTGATAACCCTTCACTCTATATCAACCGTGAACTGAGCTGGATACGGTTCAACCACCACGTCCTCGACGAAGCACTGGATGAAACTCACCCATTGCTTGAACGGGTGAAGTTCCTCGCGATCTTTGCCAATAACCTTGATGAATTTTTCATGGTACGGGTCTCGGGACTCCAGAGGCAGCTCGCAAAAGGTGTGCTGAAATCTCCACCCGATGGCATGACGCCGGGACAACAGCTGGAAGCTATCAGGCAGATGCTCATCCCGGAACTTGAGGCTCAATATTATACTTGGCACGAAAAGATCCTGCCGCGGCTGGACGTTGCAGGTATCCATGTCCATATGTATGCAGGACTTTCGGATGAACAAAAAAATGCCGTGCATATGTTTTTTGTGAACGAAATATTTCCGGTTTTAACTCCTCTTGCTTTTGACAGTTCCCACCCATTTCCCTTTATCTCCAACCTCTCGCTCAACCTTGCCATTATCATCAGGGACCAGGCAAAAAAAGAGTATTTTGCCCGTGTCAAAGTGCCGACAAACCTCTTCTCCCGGCTCGTGCGGATCCCGGACCTCTGCGGCAACGGGCGTATCAATGACTCCGAAGTACATCTTGTCTATCTCGAGGAGATTATTGCGGCACATCTTGACATGCTGTTTCCGGGCCTGGAGGTAATCGCGTCGTTCCCGTTCCGGATCACCCGCGATGCAGATCTCGAAATTGAAGTAGATGAAGCCTCGGATCTCCTGACAACGGTAGAAGAGATAATGGAGCAGCGGGCAAAGGGGAAAGCGGTGCGTATCGAAGTGGATCATTCCATGCATGACGGTATCTGCCACATGCTGGAGAAGAAACTGGGGATCAGTCCTTCCATGCTCTACCGGATCGGTCATCCGGTGGGCATGGCTGACTTTATGCAGCTTCTCGCGCTTGATCGCCCTGACCTGAAAGACATCCCGTTTCTGCCATCACTTCCTTCCGATCTTAGTGAGGGAAAAGACATTTTTTCAGCTATCCGTCACCACAACATTCTCCTCTACCACCCCTATGACAGTTTTTCCCCGGTCGTGAATTTTCTCCGTCAGGCTGCACATGACCCGGACGTACTGGCTATAAAAATCACGCTCTACCGCGTGGGGTCAAACTCACCGGTCGTAAACGCCCTCATGGAAGCTCGGGAGAACGGGAAAGCAGTAGCTGCCCTGATCGAACTCAAGGCACGGTTTGATGAAGAGAACAATATCGGATGGGCACGGGCCCTTGAACATGAGGGTGTCCATGTTGTCTACGGAGTCGTCGGACTTAAAGTGCATGCAAAACTCTGCATGATCGTCCGCCGTGAAAAAGACGGCATACGCCGCTATATGCACCTTGGCACAGGCAATTATAACGCTACAACAAGCCGGATTTATACCGACTTCGGACTTTTCACCTGTGACAAGGTGATCGGGGAAGACGTAGCAAATCTTTTCAATTTCCTCACCGGGTATGCACGGATTGAGAACTACCAGAAGCTCCTGGTAGCCCCGGTCACGCTGCGTAACGGGATTATTGACCGGATCGGTCGTGAAATTTCCCGGCACCAGAAACACGGTGACGGCCATCTTATATTCAAGATGAATGCACTGGTTGATCCTGTCTGCATCGGTGCGCTCTACCGTGCGTCAGAAGCAGGAGTAAAAGTGGATCTTCAGGTGCGGGGAATTTGTTGCCTGCGGCCGGGAATCAGCGGAGTGAGCGGGAATATCACGGTCAGTGCAATTGTCGGCCGGTTCCTTGAACACGCCCGTATCTATTATTTCCATAACGGAGGGGATGAAGAGGTACTTCTGGGGAGTGCGGATCTCATGCCCCGGAACCTTGACCGGAGGGTCGAAGTCCTGTTCCCGGTAGAGGATCCTGATATGCGCAGGGCAATCATCTATACCATCCTTCCTGTCCAGCTGCAGGATACCGTCAAAATCCGAACCCTGAAAAGCGATGGCCGCTATGAACGACGAGAGCCTGAAAACGAAAGGGGACCCCTGAACGCACAGGTGTGGCTGGTAGAACACCGGGGGATCTGGCATAATGATAGCCGTTCATGAATCGGAATTAGTAACAGCTGAATGCATCTTTGGCACTCAGCGGCTGCTTGGTCTCCTAGACGCGTTCTCCGGTGAGATTGAGGGAGTAAGATCCTCAGGAGACATCGAACATATCCACCGCATGCGGGTTGCATCAAGGCGATTGAGGGCAGCCCTTCCCCTTTTCAGGACCTGTTTTCCTGAAAAAAAATTCAACCGCTGGACAGAAGAGATCCAGAGAATCACCCGTGCCCTTGGGGATGCCCGGGATACTGATGTTCAGATAGCGTTCCTGATAAAACTGGAAAAGAAGAAATCATCACAAAAGGACACGGATGAGTATACCGGTACAACATCGGAATGGAGTGATGCGGAGTCTATCCTTCTCTCACGACTACAGAAAAAACGTTCAAAACTCCAGAATGTCGTTATATCAGCACTTGATAACCTGGAAAAAAGTGGTATGGTTGCCGATATGCGAGAGAGTTTTACCAACCCGTTATTTGGGATCAGACGTGGCCGGTCCCGATCATCATCCTATGGCATTCCCCCGGTCGCTGCTGCCCGGATTTCCCGTCGCCTTGATGTGATGCTCTCCTATGAGCGCTGGGTGCATGACTCAGATGCCATTACAGAACATCATGCGATGAGGATCGCTGCGAAAAAACTCAGGTACACCATGGAAGTATACGCCCCGCTTTACCGGCTTGGTCTGAAAAAACCTCTTCTGCGGGTAAAAAAAATCCAGGAACTCCTTGGCGAACTACATGACTGTGATGTCTGGATTGACACCGTGATGGCCATGCTCCTAAAAGAGCGCTCGACTCCCCGGGTGACTACCTCTTCAAAAAATATTCAAGCTATAAGGCTGGGCAGTTTCAGGCAATTCTTATCAGAAAGGGAAAAGGAGAGAAGACGTCTTTACCGGAGGTTTGTACGCTTTTGGGAAGCACTTGGGCGCGCCCGCATCTGGGCTGAACTCCGGAGGGCACTGCTTGAGAGGATAAGAATAAAATTCAGGCTCCCGGGAAAACGTATTGATGCCAGTATCGGTCCAGCGGTATCCGTTCTTGCCGCCCAGTATCCTGACGGAATACTACATGGTCACACCGTGACTTCCCTTGCACTAACATTGTTTGACGATCTTGTCCTCCTCCATCATATGAAGGCCCATGAGCGGTTCCTCCTCGAATGCGCGTGCTCGCTTCATGATATTGGCTGGAAATACGGCCAGAAGGGACACGCGAAACGGAGTGCGGAAATGGTAATCTCAGATGCAAATCTCCCTCTCGATGTGACCGACCGGGGAATCATCGGACTGGTGTGCCGTGCCCACCGGGGAAATGTCCGTTTTAATTCCATGGGAATGTTTTCCCTCCTTACCACGCAGGAACAGGATACCGTCAGAAAGCTTGCATCGCTGATCAGGATTGCCGACGCGCTGGACTACACCCGTTCCGGATCTGTCGGGGCAATACATTGTTCGGATACTCATGATGAGGTAATTATCAACGTTTCAGCTACAAAGGATATATCTGCTGAAATGGCGCGGGCCCGTGAAAAAGGAGACCTTTTTACCCGTGTATTTGAACGGACACTGGTGATCCGGTGAAAACAAGGAAGATCGGTCAGAACGGTCGTGTCGTATCGTTTATTGATATCGGGACAAACTCGGTCCGCCTCCTGGTGGTCAGACTCAATCCCAACCATTCGTACAGCATCCTCTCGCGGCAGAAACAACAGATACGGCTTGGCGAGGGAGAGTATGAGGCTGAAGAGATCCTTCCCGATGCTACAGAACGTCTTGTTTTCGTAGCAAAAAAATTTACAGAACTTGCGAGCACTTATAACACTGACGAATTTGTCGCTGTTGCTACATCCGCTCTGCGTGAGGCAGCTAACCAGCATGAGATCCTGCACCTGGTCCGGCAGGAAGCCCGCCTGGATGTACGTGTTATTTCTGGACATGAGGAGGCGCGCCTCATTTATCTTGGAGTTTCAAACGGGATCCATCTGGGAGATCAGCAGGCATTTTTTATCGATATCGGCGGCGGAAGTACGGAGATTGCAATTGGTGGCGAGAAGAACTACCACTATCTCGAGAGCTTCAGGCTGGGCGCAATCCGCCTTGCTAACCTGTATACACCAGGTACCGGCCCGGTTTCACCTGACCAGTACAGGAAAATCCAGCATACCGTGAAAGATGCTATAATTCATTCTATCCAGAAGATTCGCAGGCAAAAACCCGACCTTGTAATCGGGAGTTCCGGAACCATTATTAACCTGACGGAAATCGCTCAGAAAGCCTATCACCAGAACGAGAACACCGGTGAGAATATTCTGACATACAAAGATCTCCGGAAGGTCATAGATCTGCTCTGTTCCCTCCCTCTTGATCAGCGCAGGAAAGTACCGGGCATAAACCCTGAGCGGGCTGACATCATAATTCCCGGAGCAGCCATCCTCGACATGTTTATGAAAGAGCTTTCGCTTGATGTCATCACAGTTACGGGAAGAGGATTGCAGGATGGCCTGCTGATCGACTATCTCTCAAGAATGGATGCCTTCCCGCTCCTTGGTGAACTTTCGCCGCGGCAGCGGAGTGTCCTGCAACTGGGAAGGTCATGCGGGATCAATGAGGTTCATGCCCGTACCGTAACAAGCCTTGTCCTGGAGTTATTCGACTCGGCAAAAGAACTGCAGCTCCACATCTTTGGCGACCTGGAGCGCGAACTGCTTGAATATGCGACATTTCTTCATGATATCGGATCCTTTATATCCTACACAAATCACCATGCACATTCTTACTATATCATAAAAAATTCAGAGCTTCTCGGTTTTAATCAGGAGGAGATCAATTTCATGGCAAATATTGCCCGTTTCCATCGGAAAAGATCCCCAAGAAAGAAGGATCCCGAGATTCTTGAACTTGATTCGCGTGATCGTGAAAAACTACGTATTCTCACGACGTTCGTCCGCCTTGGCGAGAGTCTCGACAGAAGTCATACCGCGCTTATCCAGCATGTGCGGTTCTCATCTGTTAAACAGGATGCCATACACCTCCAGGTAGTTGCACGGGGTGATTGCCAGCTGGAGATATGGGGAGTTGAAGCCGAGAAAAAGGGATTTGAAAAGATCTTTGGCAAAGAACTTTTCCTTGAGAGGATCCAAACCCCGGATTGATTTTTTTTATCAGTAAACCTGATGACGTGAATCCTCGCCATCGTCTTCATGAACTGTTCCTACTCGCAGTCGTTCGTGCGGGCACTCAACACCGTGAACCCGATCCTTTTTGCGATGATGGTAATGGGGATGCTTCTGCCGTTCAGCTTGCTCCATGTGCCGGCGATCGGGGGCCATCTTAGACTTCATGCCGCAGATCCTGGTCGATCTTCTTCTCGTCATGCCCGGCGGTATCCTCTCCGTTACTTGGTTCGATCTCTTCAAAGACGAGACTCGCCGTGAAGCTGGCTGGGCCGTAACACTCGGACGGCGGATCCTTGTGGGCCCTAGAGTTTCTTAAGGGCCTGCACGAGCTTCCCGACGGACTCCTGTGCGTCGCCGTAGAGCATCCGCGTGTTGTCACGGTAAAACAGGTCATTTTCGATCCCAGCGAAGCCCTTCCCCTGGCCGCGCTTGAGGACGATAACATCCTTTGCTTGGTCGACGTCAAGGATTGGCATGCCGAAAAGCGGGCTGCCCTGCCGGTGCGCCGCCGGGTTGACGACGTCGTTGGCGCCTATAACAAGGACGACATCGGTGCTCGGGAACTCCGGGTTCACCTCGTCCCGGTCGAAGAGGTGGTCATAGGCAACCCCCGCTTCGGCAAGCAGGACGTTCATATGCCCGGGCATCCGCCCGGCGACCGGGTGGATCGCGAACTTCACTTGGACGTTCTTGCTCTCGAGCAGGTCGGTCAGCTCCTTGACCTTCTGCTGGGCCTGAGCGACTGCCATGCCGTAACCTGGAGCAATGATCACCTTGTTCGCATAGGCGAGCATGACCGCGACGTCGTCGGCCCCGATCGACTTCATGCTACCCTGGATCTGCATCCCTTTCTCCTCCGTCGCGCCGAACGCACCGAAGAAGACGTTCGAGATCGAGCGGTTCATTGCCCGCGCCATCTGGAGCGTGAGTAGCGAACCCGCGGCGCCAACAATGATGCCCGCGACGACCATTGCGTAGTTGGGGGTCGCGAATGAAAAACCGTCAAGTGCGACGGCGAGTCCGGTGAAGGCATTGTACATCGAGATTACGACGGGCATGTCGGCCCCGCCGATTGGGAGCGTCATCAGGAACCCGAATCCGAGCGAGAGGACGAAGAACAGCGGGAGATACATAGCGACGGTGAGCGGGATCCGGGACGGCTGCCAGACAACAAGCACACCGGATATGATGGCGAGAGCCAGAACTGTCATGTTAACGACATGCTGACCCAGGAAGGTGATCGGCCGCGGCCCCATCCAGCCCTGGAGCTTCAGGAATGCGATGAGGCTCCCCGCGAACGAAATGGCCCCGATAAGGCCGCCAATGACAGCGAAGGAAGCGGTGGCGGTGGTTCCGAGGAGTGCGACAGCTGAGATCCCGGCTGCAGCACCGCCACCCATGCCGTTGTAGAGCGCTATCATCTGGGGCATGTCGGTCATTGCGACGCGTTTTGCCGCAATATATCCGAAGCCTCCGCCGATGACGATCGCAATCGCCATCAGTGTGAAGTTGGTGAGGTCCGGCGTCAGGAATGTGGCGAGCGTTGCTATCAGCATCGCGGCGCCGGCCCAGACAATCCCGCTCCGGGCAGTGAGCGGGTGACTCATCCGCTGCAGGCCGACGATGAAGAAGAAGATCGTCGCAATGTAGACCGGGTCGATCGCATAGGAGAAGTCGACCATATCAGGTCCCCTTTCCGGGCTTTCTCTTGCTGCGGTCAAACATCTGAAGGATTCGTTCCGTGACAACGTAGCCGCCGGTAACGTTCGCTGCGCCGAGAATTACCGCGATGAAGCCGATGATCTGCTCTACGGTCGTCGTCGCGAGGCCGAGAGCAACCATCGCACCAACAAGCACGATCCCGTGGATGAAGTTCGAGCCGCTCATCAGCGGCGTGTGAAGGACGACAGGGATACGGCTGATGACAACGTAGCCGGTAAACGCGGCCAGCATCGCGATGTAGACTGCGGTCCAAAGCACGGACATGTCGTTCATGGTTTTCCTCCGCCGAGGAGATCGCGCGTCGGCCCGTGGCGCACCTCACCTGCATGGACCAGGAGGCTCGCGGCTAGGATCTCATCGGTGAACTCCCTGACGAGCGCTCCGTTTTTGTCGACGAGAAGTGCCAGAAACGACTGGACGTTCTTCGCGTACATCTGGCTCGAGTGGAATGGCACCCGGGCAGGGAGATTCTGCGGGCCTATGATTATGGCACCATGCTCCCGGACAGTCTTGCCAGGCTGGGTCAATTCGCAGTTGCCACCCGATTCGGCGGCCAGATCAACGATGACAGCGCCCGGCCTCATCATCGCGACAGTCTCCTTGGTAATGAGGAGGGGGGCCTTACGACCGGGAATAGCTGCCGTCGTGATGACGATATCGGCTCGTGCGACAGCGGCGGAGACCATCTGCTGCTCCATCGCCTTCTCCCCTGGTGTGAGCTCGCGGGCGTAGCCACCCTGGCCTTCGGCGTTGATCTCGAGCTCAAGGAATCTGGCACCGAGGCTCCGTACCTGCTCTCCCGCGGCACGCCGGACGTCGTAGGCCTCGACGACGGCGCCGAGCCGCTTAGCCGTGGCTATTGCCATGAGGCCGGCGACGCCGGCGCCCAGGATGAGCACCGTAGCCGGTCGTATCGTACCCGCGGCCGTTGTCAGCATCGGGAGGAACTTCGGACAGTTCCCGGCACCCAGGATAGCCGCCATGTACCCGCCAGCCGTCGCTTGGGAACTGAGTGCGTCCATGCTCTGAGCGCGGGTGATCCGTGGAACGAGCTCGAGTGCGAATGCGGTGATCCTCCGGTCGCGCATCCGGGTGACGGCCTCGAGATTGTACGTTGCGTTCATAAACCCGATGACAATCGTGCCCTCGGAGAGCTGGTCGACCTCAGCGACAGTCGGGGGCTGTACGCGCAGCACGAGCCGGGCACCGTTCAAAAGGTCGGCCCGGTTGTACGCTATCTTCGCACCGGCAGCCATGAAGAGATCGTCGGAGTAGAACGCGTTCATCCCCGCGTTGTGCTCGATCCGGACCTCATAGCCCGATTTCGTGAGTTTCTGGACGACCTCCGGTACGATCGCTATGCGTTGTTCCCCTGAAGCCAGCTCCTTTGGTACGGCGACCACGATCGGCATGACAGTCGGGCCCTTCGATTCGGCCGGGATTACCCCCTTTACCTCCTGTGCAATGATAGGGGTGCTCATAATTCCCACCGTTTCTGTACAACTTTTTCGATACGCAACCTTTTCACTCCAAGAATAATCTGCAATGTATCGTACAAATTTACTTTACAGTCTCTTTATCTTACGCACCCGTACTGCTACACCGCGTCTCGAACGCAACATTTCTTCTGCCGGTAATGCTGCCCGTCCTGTAGCATAGGCACGTGCCCCGATGACAAGCACTTCGTCCCCCTCACGAATCCCGGGATCTGCCGTAACAACACCGGGAACAAGCACGTCTCCTTCAGGAATAAAATCATCAATATACACCCGGTAACCTGCCGGGATCAGATTCCAGCCATCAAACGTTGGACGGAGCAGACCGGTACCGGTATCGATTGAGAATACCTGCACATTTTTTTTACTGTAAAACAGTTCCGGAAAGTGACCCCGTATCGTTATGCCTTTTATATCAAGATCGAAATTAAATTGGTAGGATACCATGCCACGAAGCCGGTTATCTTTGAACCGCCCTTCTCCAGCAAGAGCAGAATCAAGCGCATTGAGCGCGGAATCATGGGTGGGATGCTCCAGGCAGGAATACTCCAGCGAAATCCCGCACATATCGGCAGCCATCCGGGCTACTCTGAGTGCACCGCCATCAAGGTGAGCGATGATCCTGCGATACTTATGATGATCGAAATAGCGGGCAAGAATACCGGCAATGACCGCACATTCCTCTGCGTCCCAGTAGCCGGTTACAGGTACATCATAATGTCCAGCCGGATAGACGCACTCGAGTTCACGGGGGACAAGTCCCAGCGGGGAGGTGACAATAAGTTCGTGGGCTCGACCTGCAATTGCCTGCTGGAATTTTCGGTGACTCCGGGAAAGGGAATAAGGTTTTTTTGCTGAGCAGGGAAGGAGGACAGCCACATCTGTCTGCGGTGAAAGGTGCCGGGTAATCACCCGTTCAGCAAAACGCTTCACTTCGGCACGTTGGATGGATTCTCCCGAGTTTGCCCGCATTATACTGCTGCGTGCAACAGGTAAACACCGTTCCATAAATGTATACTGGCTGTCGAGATGCCGCATAACAGCCACCTGAGCTGCATCGAGTCTGCAACGGGATTCGACCAGGTCACGCAGCTGTGATCCTTCAATGAACAATGTAACGAGAGCAATCTCCCTGAGGAGGGCCTGCCGGTTATGCATCTTCAGATCTTTGTGCCGGCATCCGGTACATGTGCAGATCCCCTTGTCAAGTGCTTCTGCGGGAAAATCTCCTTCGGGCGTACAGAACCGTCGTTGGGCAGTCTTGAGATCAACAGCCCGGAAATCAAAAAGGTCGAACCCCGAGTAGCACAGGATATGTATATTTGAGGGCAAGGCAGATGCGGGGGCATACCACGCAGTATCGATTGGTGTCTTATCTTTGAGTCCGATAAGCCAATCGACATAATTCCGGGGATTTGACAATGCCGTATGCCAGTTCGCGGCCATCACGCAATCTCCGCTCTGTGCAGGATTGTCAAGCCGGGGGTGGATGGAGAGTGGTTGTCCTCTATTCAATGGCGGGTATTGTTCTACCAGCGCCGATAGAGCACAGAGTGGCAGGTTTGTCCCTTCAAGTACATCAAGGTATGGAAAGAGAGATTCGATTTCGAGAGCCGTGGGGAATTTTACGGAGATATTATGTGTACTGAAGACACCGGTACGGGCAAGTCCGTCCCGTTTTCTGATATCAAATCTGGTCATTACGCACCTCTATATTACCCAGTTCCTGACGGACGATAGCTTCCCAGCACGGATTGCAGGAAACAACAAACCGGCTGTCTGGATGACTCTCAATCAAGATCTTAATTCCCCTGCAGCCTTTCCTTACCATGGCATCGTCCCATTCAGGGATCTCACTCTGGCCGATAGGAAATGTTTCTTTGAGTTCTTTTGGATACGGGCCGAAGGGGGGTTTGAAAAAGAGCGTATCGTTAAATTCGTTGCGCATGCCACCGTCAAATGCAACAAGGACGCTGTTCCCGAGCTGTAGCCGGGAGAGCATCTGCTGGTACCGGAATATTTCCGTCCTGGAGCAGCTCTCATCTCCCCGGTAGAAGAACCGGCGTTTTGAGATACGGTCAGATTTTTCTAAGGATATCGTCCTATTCAGCAGCTCCCGGTAGCCTGAAAGGAGTTGCGGGTGACCACGGCATCGTTCATCGACCAGTTCCCAAAGTGTCCCGTCAAAAATTGCCTGACGAATCCTGGAGATCTCGGCAAGTGTTACATACAAATTGTGGAGTGCAAGCAGGCGCTCCCTGTCAGGGGCAATACGCAGTTCTTCCGCCGTATGCGTACGGCAGACATTGCATGCACAGGGGAGATCTGCGAGCTCATCAATTTTGAAACTTCCGTGAGTGGTGAGGTACCGTCCTTCCTTTGCAGAGAGTGCATAAGCAGCTGAGTCAAAAAGATCGCAGCCCATGGCGGTGGCAAGCGCAAACATAGATGGGTGGCCTGCCCCGAAAAGATGAACACATGCCGATGGGGTGAGCGTCCGTTTTACCGCCATTACCACGCTCACCAGATCCTGGTACCGGTAAGATTCCATAAGGGGAACGACTGCACCAATAGGACAAAAGGGAAAACCGAGATCGGTCACCTGCCTGCCAGCCCGTTCGCGAAGATCGTTAAAGATCCCGCCCTGTACTGGACCTGCGAGAGGTGCATCCTTTCCAAAAACCTCTCTTGCTTCAGCAAGACGATGCATGGTTATCGCGAGTTCCTGTTCGGCAGTCTGACGATCAGCGTCGGGAGAAGTAGGGATATCCAGGGGCACCCAGATATCGCTGCCAATATCGCGCTGGAAAAAGAGAGTTTCCGTATTGGTTATAGAAACCTGCCCATAAACTGAGAGCTGGAATGAACCGGAATCTGTCATGATTACACCGTCAAAATCCAGCACTTTGTGCAAGCCTTCATCAAGAGCGCGTTCCCGGAACTGCCTGCTCTGAGAAAAGACGTAGGCGTTGGTAATCAATGCCTCAACGCCCATCGATTGGATCTCTTTTGGTGTTACGAGCTGGAGGTGGGGATTGATGACGGGAAGAAGTGCGGGAGTTTTTATTGTCTTTTTCCCGACCGTCAGTTTGCCGGTGCGTCCTGCGATATCACTGTACAGACTCTCAAAAGCAATTCCCATGCTTCACCGTTGTAGTCGTCTTATTTATGCGGTATTCAGGTTAAACGGTTGCCATCATTCCTGTTCAGTGAAGATCTGCCCTTCAAAGGTAAGTACCTCAATATTCTTGTTCATCCAGCAATGTTCAGGGAGCCCGGCTTTAATGCAGGTATGATCGAGAAAGGTCGAACTGTCCCAGCTATATTCTGTTGCTACCTGGGGGAGAAGGAGACCGCTTGTTCCCCGTCCCCGTACAATCAGGCCATGCTTTCCCACTTTGATCTTATTCGGTCGTTCAAGTGGCTCGACATCAAGCCGGGTAGGCACGGTCAGGATAGTGACTTCAACTCTGATAGATGAAAGTTCATCCTTGCGGACCGCGGGAAAACGGGGATCTCCGGTTGCAGCGGCGATTGCTGCATCCTCAATCGCGTCTCCCAGCGGCATTACCGGGTATGGAAAGCCGATACATCCTCGTAGCTGGCTTGCTTTGGTGAGCGTAACAAAAACCCCGCGCTTATCATTAAAAACCGGCGTGAGGGAAAGCGCGGGTTTTGGTTTTTTGCCAATGGCATATTCAATCGCACCGCGTGCCAGCCGTATTGCCATCCTGCCTTCATCAGTATTGAGAAGCATAAATCAGATCTCCCCCTTCCCTTTGTGACTGTTTTTAGTGCACCTCATTTAACAATCTATCGAACAACCCCCTTTTTTTGTCAAAAAAATCTAATCGTGGATCGCTGTGCTTATCTCCTGAAAAATCTTAGTATTACAGGAGAGGGAGAGAGCGGCCGACGGTGGCCATCAGAGCTGCTGAGGAAAGTCCCCCCACCAACCGGGCACGCAGCCGTACGCAAGTACGGGTGGCGAGAGTTACGGCAATGGCACAGAAACGACACGGCCTGTTTTCAGTTATGAAGTGGTCGAGACGGTTTTACCGTCAAGTTCTCACGGTATGCGTGAGACCCGCTGAGCGTTAACGAACAGGAATCGGTGAAACGGCGAAACCCTGCGGGTGCAAGTCAAAACAGGACCTTTGGATAGCTCGGTATCTGTCCGGGTATGACGCATAGCTGAATGCCGCTAAAACAGAAGGAGGCTTACTCCTCCCACTCACTTCATTGATGTTCTTTGATCGGTTATTCAGATTTTTCTTTTTCATGATCACTAAGTATCATTATGAATCGATACCTAGGGATGCGGGAGGTAACCGCACGTGCATTTTTCTGCTGCTCTGTACGATACTCGTGATGCCATCAGCGGCATCCTCCCACCAGGCAGCACATCAATAACGGGCATCGCAAACGGCGATCCTGTTGTTATTCACGGAATCGCCACCGGCTACCCCAGGGACGGGCTTCAGATCTGGGGATTGGTAAAAATTATGTTAAAATTTCCAGCGTTTCGGTAGATGAGGACAATACCAAGTCCTATGAATTGAAGTCTTCTGAAACACAGGATCACGCATCCGGCCAGTACCTGGTCATAATCCAGCATTCCATGACGAATATTTGTTAATAGTTCATCACTCACTTACTGCAATCCCGTCGCAGTTATTGCATTGAATGTGGATAGATTGGGATGGATAAATCAGTAACACATCTTCATCAATATTCAAGTACCATATCTGCTGAGTAGTATGACCAATCTCTCTACCCCCCAGTTGGTTTTCCTTCTGATTTTCTGTGCCATTCTTGTCATTCCACCGGTATCATCTATTACTTTATCTCCCGGTAACTCATTTGACGGAGCGCCGACAATAGCAAATGGTGATCCGGTATATATTCGAGGCATTGCAACAGGCCACCCCCAGAACGGGCTTCAGATTTGGGTGATCGGTAAGAATTACGTTAAAATTTCAAGCATTTCGGTTAATGAGGATAACACCTACGAGTTCGAACTCAAATCAGCCGATACGCAAACTCTTACACCCGGTCAGTACTTTGTCTTGGTCCAGCATCCTATGATGAATGGAGAATTTGACATTTATTATGACAGCTCCACAGGCAGTGTTATCAATCGACAATTAGGTACAGGTACTTCCATCTTCCAGCTCACCGGGCCGGGAAGTCTCCAGCGTCCTGATGCCGGTTACGCTCTTATGCAGGCAATCCACAGCCAGAATGTCGATGATACGTTTGCCCTGACGTCGTTTATCGTGGGAAATCCCACGGTAATAATCAACCCGATTGGCGATCATCGTGTTGGTGATTCGTTCACTATTACCGGCTCGACCAATCTGGCAGTGGATAATGATCTTCTGGTTGAGATATACTCATCTTCTTTTAAACCGACGCAGAAGGTTCAGGGCAGCGGATTTTCCGGATCGAGTGGCATGGTAAAAGTCGAACCGGGAACAAACGGGTTTAATAGCTGGTCATTTCCAGTTGATACATCAACATTCAAACCGGATGAATATCTCGTAAAAGTATCAGGTACGACAAATGAAGTAACAGGATCTGCTACCTTCAACATTCTTGAGCTATTACCGCCTACCTCTATTCCGACGGTAAAAACACAAGTAACGACATTCCAAACAACATCTCCAAACACCACAACCACATCCTCGCTCCCAACCACTACGAATAAATCTCCACCATCGCCCATAACGATTCTCATTGCATTCGGATTTGTTGGTGGTGTAATGATACTAAAAAGAAAATAATTTTTTGAGCAGCTCCCTATAGGATGCCAAGGTGCAGCGGATCTATAAACGGGATCGTGCAGCTTTTATTCCGTGCGCGTGGGTATGCACGGACTGCGGAAAGATGCTGAGAGATAGCCCATAGATTCGGTATAGGGCATAATCGCAAGGGATCATGGGTAAAACATTATAGCATCGAAAAAAAGGCTGTATTGTAGGAAGGTTTTTGCAAAATAATGACCTGAATTCGTGAATTTTATTCCGGAATATGAAGTCACTTCGCATTTTTCGGATTTATCTTTACTCAGTTATGACGTCCGGAACACTGCACTTTGACATGCTTACGTGACCCTGCCAAACTGGCTGTCGTATTCTCCATGTATATCCATTCATGTTTGCAATGATGGCAAGTAACCCGGCAGCTCGTGTATTGGCAGTCCATTGATCATCATGATGGGATTGAGTGGATGAACATCATGCAAGTGAAGAGTGAAAGTGCAATCATCGCAAGAGATCCGATGGCAATGGTGCCCGCAGTTCTACCGGAAATTAACCCACACAAAAACTGGTGTTGTCAGACGTAAGGCGGCGCTTCGACCGACTTATTTCCAGTGGAGAATTGCCTAATTGATGCATCTTGGATGCAGTCATGGCATATAATCGGCCTGCAGTATTGCCCGGCATGTGGGGTGCTTTAGATCATTGACTTATTATTGTAAGCTGCCTTCCACCATTGATAAAGATCCCTGCAGCTTCTATCACAGGAAAGACAAATGGGAGGGGTATTCGAGGATGCCATCATTTTTCGAAATGCCATTAGGTCTTCACCAAACCAGATATCCGTTAATTTTATGCCATCCCTTATTGATCCAACGCATTCGGATGAACAACTACATGGATTCACCATTAAATGGGAATCAATACTTATACTAGTCCAAGGGTTGATACATCGAAATATGTTTTTTTTCCCACATTGATGAGGTGTGGAATGACAAGTAATCAGAGGATAATTGTAAACGTTCACCTCAATTTTATCAAGCATTTTATCAATTTCCCGGGTTGATTCTTCATGACTGACGATATGTATAGATAATTTTTGATTAATGCATTCTTCAATTATAGATGACAATCTGTTGACGTATGCGAGAGGGTCTGGGGAGCCTTCCAGATGCATCTTATCGATAGATATCCTAATCCTATCGACTGGTTCTAACATGGATAATCGAGCCGGATCGATATTCCATCCGTTGGTTGTAAAATTTACAATATACCCCATTCTTTTTGCAGTTTGTAGAATATGATAAAAGTATGAGTGCATTGATACTTCTCCAATTAGTCCGCCAAATGATGAAAATCGACATCCGATATTCCATGCTTCCTCAAGAATGCGTTCAGCGTCTTTAGATTGCATTTCATGTCCAATGTTTTCCGGACGCGATCGATATATCCTAGCATTACAATAATGACAATTAAAATTGCATTTATTAGAAATTTTTAAACCTATTTTATAGAGTTGAGGTCGATCTGATAGTTGCAGACCAAGGAACCCTAATTGGCATACCCTGATAATTTTATTTTTTGAAAGCATTTTCTCTACGGGTTCATTGAATCTTAATATTATAATTATTATTATTTGAGTTTGCAAACACAAGATTCATTTTATTTTCCTGCTTTGCGATTAGAGAAGCACGCCCTATTATCCCCCCCCAATCATGTCAGACTTGGGGATGGTAGCATTACAGGATTATAGGTCTTTGTGGTTAGTCTTTTAAAAAAATTTTAAACTGTTTTTAGCATGTTTCTTCAGTTATCTGCCGCAGGAGTGCTCCGTCGGTGGTGGCTGGGTTCATCGTAAGTCGGGATAGAGGGGTACAATCCCTCATTATATCTGGATATCCGCCGGATCTTTTTATTTTGCCCCATAATTTCTGACATGCCTCCACGCTTTATGGTAATGATCAAACCCCGTTGCATGCTCATCATATATCTCTAAGTCTTCCCTCTGGAAGAGTTTCCGGTCCTCGCCGACCGGACAGACTTTAATGCACAAACCGCACGGGGAGTTATATCGTTTGGATAATGCTTCTGATCGCGTTGCGCAGGTTTTCTTATCGATTAATCCCTGAGGATATTCTCCTCCATCGATGGCTTTTACCGGACAGACGTTCACGCATCGCATACACTGTATGCATAAAGGAGTCTTCATTACCGGATCGGGAGGGATCTTTGCCGCCGTGAAAACGGAGGAAAACCTTACTCGTGGCCCGAACTTTTTTGTCAGCAGAGTATTGTTGATGCCAAAATTTCCCAGACCGGCAAGGTAAGCAGCATGACGGTGTGAAAAGAATGCAATTGGTTTATCCTTTAGTATGGTTATTGACCCGTACCCGTCCCTGGGAACACTTATAGAAGGAAATCCTTCTCCATTGAGAAATGTAGCAATACGGTACCCGTTACTATCGAGCAGAGTATTCACTGTCCGGTAAAGTTCATGATACCAGATGGAGGGTGCTGTTTCCACGATGGGCAGGCTGACCGGTAATCCGATAACGATGACCGTTTGTGCTTCAGGAAAAATTACCCGTGGTCTGAACTCTTCCGGGACCCAGGGTTCGAACGGAGGTTTCGTCCAGCGTCCAGCCGAGGCAAAACCTACAAGGGGTATATCCAGATCCTCACATTTTTTTATGATCTTTGTTTTTAATGCTCGACTCATGATCTACGATGGAACCGTGGGTAATAAATGGATTTGGGGATGCTCCGGAATGTAAAACAGGGATCTTTCCGGACCTGCGGTATGATATGTTTAATACCTCGCCTGCCAAGAGAGGAAGTGTGGGGAAAATACCATGGCTTTTGTTCCTGATTTCATATTAGTGATAAATCTTTTACTGTGTGTTGTCATCCTTCTGCTGGGATACCTGGTGTATCGGAAACGAAATACCATCAGTGCGCTGTTTATTGGAATTGCGTTTGGTATATTCGGATTATCGCACCTGAACGCATTATTCGAGCCTGCCTTGTTTCCTGAACTTACTTTTGTCCTGCTGAGGGTCTGTGGATACATTCTCGTAGCCGCTGCACTCTATCTCCTGCTCACAGAATAACCGGAACTGCTGAACCAAAGGGATATGATGATGACATGACCCGGGAACACACATTAATTTCCCGTTATCGTACAAATGATCGTTCGTTCCCGTCCTGCGTTTACATCAAGTTCAAGTAAAACGATCTGTTGCCATCTTCCGCACATGGTAGTACCATCCGCCAGTGGTATTGTAATCGAAGGCCCGACCAGTGCTGCTTTTACGTGCGAACGTCCATTGCCATCGCCCCAGCGGGCGTTATGAGCATAGTGGACATCATCCGGTGCAAGAACGGAGAGCGCCCGTTGGAGATCGGATAGTACACCGGGCTCAAATTCAATGGTAGTAAGAGCTGCTGTCGAATGCTGCACGAAAAGATGAACGAGTCCTTCCTGCACCCTGCTTTCCTGTATGGCGGTTCCGACTGCTTCCGTGATGTTGATGATATCCCCTTCACGGTGTGAGGTCACATGAATCTCTTTACGGTACATGAATTATCCCCAAACAGGGAGATTGGGGGCCGGACAGATAAATGATACGGGAAGAACCGTTCGGCGGGAATACGATCCGCGGATCCCTGATATAAGTCCCGATAGAACCGGTGGAAACCTGTTCTGGTGCTCCACCACCTCTTCCCTGATGACCTTTTTGAAAAAAAAAAGATCTTTAAAAAAATAGTTACGCTTCAGGTTTTTCCGGGCCGGGGATCTCTATACCATTGTCCATGTCCGCCGGAAGGATCGCCACCCCAACAACCTTGTCCTTGTCATCAAGGCGCATGACCCGCACACCTTTCGTGCCCCGTCCGATAATCCGGAACTCGCTGACCGGAGTCCGGATAACAACACCGGATGCAGTCATTGCAATGATCTCATCGGTATCGGAAACGGCTCGTGATTCGATGACCACCGCATCGCGTTCGAGCTGCATGTTCCTGACACCCATCGTACCCCGGCCATGCCCGCGGAACTCGTCGAACTCGCTCCGTTTCCCGAAGCCGACATCGGAGATGGTGAGCAGGTGGTCCTTGGCGAGGAGCGTGACCGCGACGATCGTATCCTCCCCTCTGAGCTTCATGCCCCGGACGCCCTGTGCGTTCCTCCCGACGATTCTTACGGTCTCCTCGTGGAACCGGAGACTCTGGCCGAAGCGGGTGGTCAGGATCAGTTCATTGTTCCCGTTCGTCAGGATCACGTCTACGAGCCGATCGTTCTCCTTCAGCCTGATTGCGTTGGTCCCAGTGGATCGCGGGTTGGAGAACTCGTCAAGACGAATCTTGATTGCCTGCCCGAACTTCGTAGCAAAAAGGAGGAACTGGTCCTGCCGGAATTCCCTGATCGGGAGGACTGTCGTGACCACTTCGTCTTTTAAGTTGAGGAGGTTGACGAGCGGTTTCCCTTTGGCAATCCGCGAGCTCTCGGGGATCTGGTAGACCTTGAGCCAATAGACCCGGCCAAGGTTCGTGAAACAGAGAAGGTAATCCTTCATTTCGGCAACAAAGACCGATTCGACAAAGTCCTCCTCTTTCGTTGTCATACCGGTGATCCCGTGACCGCCCCGGCGCTGTTTCCGGTAGGTGTCGATGTCCATGCGCTTGATATAATTTGCCGAGGTAATGGAAACGAGTACCGTCTTGTCCTCAATGAGATCCTCGGTGGAGAGTTCGCTTGTATCGAGTGCGATCTGGGTCCGGCGCTTATCGCCAAACTTCGCCGCGATCTCGCTCGTCTCGCGCCGGATCTCATCCTTGATGTTCGCCTCGTTCGACAGGATTGTCTCGAGTCTCGTGATCTCTGCTTCAAGCCCTTTCTTCTCGTCCGTGATCTTCTGTTGTTCGAGGGCAGCGAGACGGCGGAGCTGCATCTGGAGGATCGCATTCGCCTGGGGTTCGTCAAGCCCGAACTGGGCAATGAGGGCGTTCCGGGCATTGTCGACAGTATCTGAGGCACGGATGGCCTTAATGATCTGGTCGATCTTCGAGAGCGCGACGAGCAGGCCATTTAAGATGTGGACCTTTTCCTGCGCTTTCTTCAGGTCAAATTCTGACCTGCGCCGGATCACCTCGATCCGGTGCTGGACGAAGTGCCCGAGAAGACCGTGCAGGTTGAGGATCTTCGGCTGGCCATCAACAATGGCGAGGTTGGAAGCCCAGAAACTGGATTCGAGTGCCGTGTTCTTGTAGAGGTTGTTTAAGATAACCGGCGACATTGTTCCCTTGCGAAGCTCGAAGACGACCCGTATGCCCTCCTTATCGGATTCGTCGCGGATGTCGCTGATCCCATCGATCCTCTTGTCCTTTACCATCTCGGCGATCCCGGTAATCCACTGCGCCTTGTTCACCTGGTACGGGAGTTCGGTGACGATGATCCGGTCGCCCCGGTTCCCACCATCGGACTCCTCGATCTCCGCAACACCGCGGACTACCACGCGGCCCTGGCCGGTGGTATAGATGTTCTTGACACCTTCAACACCCATGAGGATGCCGCCGGTCGGGAAGTCCGGGCCCGGCATAATGCGCAGGAGGTCCTCGACTGCGATCTCCGGATTGTCAAGGTAGGCCGACACCGCCGTACAAACCTCTTTCAAGTTGTGCGGGGGCATCTTCGTGGCCATACCGACAGCGATGCCGTCTGTGCCGTTGACAAGCAGGTTCGGGATCTTCGCCGGGAGCACGGTGGGCTCCTGCAGCGACTCATCGTAATTCGGCTGGAACTTCACGGTATCCTTGTCAAGATCTTCGAGAAGTGCTTCCGCGTAAGGGAAGAGCCGGACTTCGGTGTACCTGCTCGCTGCCGCAGCATCGCCATCCACGGAACCGAAGTTACCCTGCCCCTGCACAAGCATGTGGCGGTACGAGAAGGGCTGGGCCATCTTGACGATCGTATCGTAGATGGACGAGTCGCCGTGCGGGTGGTACTTACCCATGACGTCACCGACCACCCTTGCGCTCTTCCTTGTGGGCTTGTCGCTCGTGTTGCCCATGTCCCACATGCCGTAGAGCGAGCGGCGGTGGACCGGCTTGAGGCCGTCCCTCACATCGGGAATAGCACGGCCGATGATGACCGACATCGCATAATTGATGTACGATGTCTTCATCTCGTGCTCGATGCTGATCGGCTCGACCCGTTGAGTCTCAGGGATGCTGGCCGGGGGTTTCTTCTTATCAGATGTCAAGGTTCGTTACCTCCTTGGCATGACGTATGATGAAATTCTTCCTTATCTCCACGTCCTTTCCCATCAGCGTCTTGAAGATCTCGTCGGCTTCCATGGCGTCCTCGATGGTCACCTGCAGGAAAATACGGTTGGTGGGGGACATGGTCGTGTCCCAGAGCTGCTGGGCGTTCATTTCACCAAGGCCCTTGTACCGCTGGACAGAGACGCCCTTCTCCCCCATCGCAGCGGAGACCTTCTTCATCTCCTCTTCCTTGTACAACCACTTCTCTTCCTTTCCTTTCCAGACGCGGAAAAGGGGGGGCTGGGCAATGTACACATAGCCGTCAATTATCAGCTGTTTCATGTACCGGTAGAAGAACGTGAGGAGGAGCGTCCGGATATGGGCACCGTCCACATCGGCATCGGTCATAATCACGATGTGGTGGTACCGGGCACGCTCGATATCGAACTTCTCGAGAATCCCGGTTCCGATTGCAGAGATGAGGGTCTGGATTTCTGCATTCTTTAAGATCTGGTGCTCGCCGGCCTTCTCCACGTTGAGGATCTTACCTCTCAGGGGAAGGATGGCCTGGAACTTCCGGTCCCGTCCCTGCTTGGCAGAACCACCGGCAGAATCTCCTTCCACAATATAGATCTCGGATTTTGCCGGGTCCCGCTCGGAGCAGTCGGAGAGTTTCCCGGGAAGGCCTGAACTCTCGAGGGAACTCTTGCGCCGGGCAAGGTCGCGTGCATTCCGGGCCGCCTCGCGGGCTTTTGCGGCCGAAAGCGCCTTTTCGATGATAATCTTCAGCACATTCGGGTTCTCATCGAAATATTCAGTGAGCGCTGCGTAGACCAGCGAATCGACAATACCTTTGACACTACTGTTACCGAGGCGCATCTTAGTCTGCCCGTCAAACTGGGGATTTGCCATCTTGACGGACACAACGGAGGTGAGGCCTTCCCGGACATCTTCGCCCCGGAGGGTTATCGTCGCATTCTCCTTGATAAGGCCGTTGCGTTTTGCGACCGTATTGATCGTCCGGGTAATCGCACTGCGGAACCCTTCGAGATGTGTTCCGCCTTCCTTTGTATTGACTGAGTTGACATACGAGTAGATCTTCTCATCATACGCGGTAGTGTACTGGAGGGCGATCTCGAGCTCGAGATTGTTCTCGGGATCTTTCTTGGAGATATCGATCGGGATCGGGTGGAGGCATTCGACTCCTTCGTTCAGGTACTTCACAAACTCGACAAGCCCGCCGGCATAGCAGTAGATCGCCGTGTCACCGGTCCGCTCATCATTGATGACGATGGTAAGGCCGGCGTTTAAGAACGCGAGTTCCCGCATGCGGTGGCTAAGGACATCATAATCGAACGTCGTGGTCTCAAAGATAGTGGCGTCCGGAACAAAATGGATACGGGTGCCGGTCATTTTCTGGCCAAACTGCATAAGGAATATCTTCCGTTTCTCCTGCTCTGAAGCCACGGGATCCATTGTCGGTGCCGGTTCGCCATACCACTGCTGATACCGGGTGAGCAGTTCGCTTAAGGACTCCTCCCGCTGGGAGAGCGGCGAGGTCATTTTACCTTGGGCAAACCGCATCTCGTAAATATTACCGTCCCGGAACACGTGGGCTGAGAGCCAGTTGGAAAGAGCGTTGACCACCGAAACACCTACACCGTGGAGACCTCCCGAGACCTGATAGGTCTCCTTATCGAATTTTCCGCCGGCATGCAGGACAGTAAGCACGACCTCTAGGGCACTTTTACCGTTCTTTTCCATCCGGTCGACCGGGATGCCCCGTCCATTATCCTGGACCATAAGGGAGCCGTCGCGGTTGATGACGACAGTTATCCGGCTGCAGAAACCAGCCAGGGCTTCATCTATCGAATTATCCACAACTTCGTAAACGAGATGGTGCAGCCCGCGGGTGTCTGTGCTGCCAATATACATTGCCGGGCGCTCGCGGACCGGGGTAAGCCCTTCGAGAACAGTTATATGGGATGCATCGTACGTTTCAGTCAAGCAAATCCTCCCTTAAAAAGGAAAAAAAATACTGTACGGTAATCACAATAATTATTGGTCTTTAACTGACTTAAACCGTACTGAAGGAATTCTTTAAAGAGTGATTAAAGGGTATTGCTTCACCGGAATTGCCCGATACACGCATTGGGAATCCCCAGCTCGCGATCGATTGCAATGACCAGCCGCTGAAGGGTAGTTATAACGTCACGGGCATCTTCTTTATCCATAGTACCCGGCTGGTGCCAGATCACTTTCTTTCGCAACAGGGTCGTAATCTCCTCGATATCTGTGCCTTTGAATTTTTCCGGCAGTACCAGTCCTTCAACATGATCACCAACCCCGAACCAGGCCTGTTCGGGAGGCAGCGCAAAATGCTGTGCAATCAGGATGATACTGGTGACAAATCCATGGCCGAAAGGATATTCCATAGTGAACAGATGGTGCCCGGATTACAAAAAAGTACTGTCATATAAGACGAAGCGGTGCCAGCCAGACGATAACGGGTATTGCGATGACAACCATCATCGACACGGAAAGGAAAGCAAGATCACCCGTTTTCAGGTGTTTTTTCTTGACAAAGAGATAACTGTTCCTTCCATAACCCCGGCACAGCATGCTGATGTATACCCTCTCGCCCTGTTCGTATGCCCGGATAAACATCGTCCCGATAGTGTAGCCAAGCTGCCGGATGCGGTAGCGGTAGGGTAATTTCCGGTCGAATGCGTCAAAACAACGTGTAACAAGAGATTCTGTCATCTTCCGGTAGATGTAACCAAAGACAAAGAGGTAACGGATCATCATTCCGAGAACCAGTGCAAAATCAGCCGGGAGCCCGAGTCGAGTCGCACCCTCCAGCATATCCTGAATTTTTGTTGTGGAAGAGAGCAGGATGATAAAAGATATTGAAATGATAAATTTCACCAGCAGGATGAAAGCAAACGTCACCGACTCGGAATAGATTGCAATACCGAATGGCAGGGTAAGAATTGCGTGATACTCCGTGTAATATTTGTTCTTCAAAAAGATCTGGAAGAATATTACAATTCCCCAGAGCGGGATAATCTCTCCAAGCCGGCGGAGGTATACTACCGGTGACAATCGAGAGAGTATCCATAACCCTGTAAAAAAAACAAAAAAAATGATCCCTACTGTATACACTATCGTGGAATAGGGGACTGCCACGACTGCAATGATTACCGCAAATGCAAGAATAATCTTTACCCTTGCATCAAGCCGGTGAATAAAACTGTCCTTATAGGTATGTTTCTCTATATGGAAGATCTCTTCGATCATGATCCGCCTTTGAACGCGTCAAGGAATGCTTTTTCCGCTTCCTCGAATGTGAAAGCCATGGAGACCGGGATCCCCTTATCCCGGAGCGACTGGATAAGTTTTGGGTAGAGCGGAACATCGAGGCGGACTGATTTGAGCAATTCAGTCTGAATGAATACTTCGGCAATTGTTCCCTGTGCAACAATCCGCCCCCTGCTCATGACATAGATATAATCAGCTATCTCCGGAACAAGGCTGACATCGTGTGTGGAGAAGATCACCGTCATGCCGGAATTCTTCTTTAAATCGTTTATGAACCCGAGGAGATCATGTATTCCTTTCGGGTCGAGACCTGCAGTCGGTTCATCAAGTACCAGCACTTCGGGCTCCATCGCAATGGCACCGGCAATTGCAACCCTTTTCTTCTCTCCCCCGCTCAGGTGGTGCGGGACACGATCGCAGATATCTTCGATGCCCATTATCCTGAGTGCTTCATGCACCCGGTGGTGGATTGTCTCCTCATCAAGCCCGAGGTTCGTCGGTCCGAAAGCGACATCCTGTTCTACAGTCGGGGAGAAGATCTGGTCATCGGCATTCTGGAAGACGATGCCGACAAACTTGCGCACCTCGCGTATATTTGTCCTGGTGATGGGTTCTCCCCGTATCAGGACAGAACCGGACGTAGGCCTGAAGATGCCGTTGAAGTGCTTGAAGAGCGTGCTTTTTCCGGCTCCGTTAGATCCTAAAACCGCGATCCGGGCATTCCGGGGTGCGATAAAATTGATCTTGTCAAGCGCTTTCTGGCTGACAGATGAATAGGAATAAGTCAGATCCCTGGTTTCGATGAGGTGCATATGTCTGGTACCATGAGCGAAAAAAATTAAAATTCTATTGGTTTGACTTTGCTTTCCTGGATTTTATGAGTGTGGTAAGTTTGAGAACACCCAGAACCAGGAGAAATGCGAGCAATGTGCCGGCAACGATAGCAATAATACCACCAAGCGGACCTATGTTCTCACCCAGCGAATAGTTCGTCATGGGAGAGGAATACGAAAATTTTCCGGTGGGGTCTTCATGAACTTCAGCATTGGGGGGGGTGTCTCCGGTGAGGGTTTTTTGACCCTGGACTATCAAAGCAGTACTTTCCAGACCATCGGGGTTCCCGGAGGCGAAGAATACTGCAAGCACTCCAATGAGGAGGGCGATAATTATTCCAGCGATAATAAATGTTTTATTGTTCATCAAACGTTCACTCCTTTCATTGGAGGGTCCCGGATATCCACAATATCGGGACGGGCTTTTATTATCAGGCGAATGGCGATTACTGTCACAAGTCCTTCGATGATGCCGATAAGTGCATGATACACCCCCATGGCGATCAATCCTTCAATCAACGGGAATGTACCGGCAAAGAACATCTCGACAGCTGCCGCAAGCGCCGGTATGAAGCATGCGAGCCATGCTGCCGTGAATATCGAAATGTTCATGTTCTTTGTAATGCCCATCATTCCTTTGAACGAGTAGAACCCGACAAATCCCCCGAGGACACCCATGTTCAGGATATTAGCACCCATGGTTGTAATCCCCCCATCCCCGAAAAGGACTCCCTGGACAATTAATACAAGTGTCAGAATAAACACAGCTGCAAATGGCGAGCCGAGTACAATTGCAGCAAGTGCACCGCCAACAAGATGTCCACTGGTTCCCATTGAAACCGGCAGGTTAAAGGACTGAAGGGCAAAAATACCGGCAGCGAGGACAGCAATCAGCGGAATTTTTTCCTCACTCATTTCGTTTTTTGCCCAGCGGAGGGCAAGTGCGACAAATACCAAGGCGATAATCCAGTATATAACCCCTTGGGGAATTGGTATGAACGCGTCTGGGATATGCATGACGTCACCATGTTATTACGTTTCTTAATATTTGTAGCACGCTTTGGTTAAAAAATATTGTTATTTAATATTCAATGAAACTTTTCTTTTGATTTATCAGAAATGCTAGAGATGACCCAGATCACCGATCTGAGGAATGAACCTGTATGGGAATCGTATATAACCCTAACTTCAGTCTTTTTTTGCTCAATAAAAAAGGTTTAATAAACAAATTATAGTATAACCGCTCTTTAGCATCTTACATTCATTCCAAAGTGTAGTCCTATACAGCCTTATCCATGCAATTATTTTGCGAACTGGTTTTATTCTTGGAGGAAAGGATTTTTGGACAGTGAAACACAAAGAGATTACCTCATATTATTCTTGAAAACATTCACCGGCAATTTGCCAAACAAGAATGATTTTTACACAGACGAGCATCCAAAATTTCGATACTGCATTGCATCGGCGCTTTGCACCAATTTATAAACTAACGGTAGCAATACTGCATCATTATTACTATCACTATCTCTGCCGTTAGAGGAAAAACTTATGTATAAAGTACTCTATGTTGATGATGAACCAGTGCTCCTTGAAATAGCTAAGATTTTTCTGGAGAAATCCCAGGAATTCACCATCGACATAACTACTTCTGCCAACGAAGTCCTGAAATCAGACAAAATAAAATCTTATGATGCCATTATATCCGATTACCAGATGCCGGGAATGGATGGCATTACATTCCTCAAGCATGTCCATACAGAATACGGCGATATTCCCTTTATTATTTTTACCGGCAAGGGAAGAGAAGATGTCGTCATTGCGGCTCTTAATAACGGTGCTGATTTTTACCTCAATAAAGGCATAGATCCACGATCACAATTCGATGAACTCGCGCAAAACATAAAAAGGGTGGTTAAACGAAGGCAGGTCCGTGAAGCGCTTAAAAACTCCGAACAACGTTTATCCGATCTCGTAAATTTCCTTCCAGACCCGACCTTTGCTATAGACATTGAAGGAAAGGTGATTGCCTGGAATAAAGCAATAGAAAAAATAACCGGAGTTCAAAAAAATACCATAATTGGAGAGTCTGATTATGTCTATGCTCTCCCATTTTTTGGTAAGAGACAGCCAATGCTCCTCGATCTCATACTCCACGAAAATAAAGAGATCGAAAAAGGATATCCATTCATCCAGCATAAAGACAACAAACTCATTTCTGAAATGTATTTTCCGACGTTGTATGGGGGTAAAGGTGCCTATCTCTGGTTTATCGCATCCCCACTCTATGATACAAGCGGAAATATCACCGGTGCGATCGAAGTTATAAGGGACATCAGCGAGAATAAAAAGTCGGAAAATTCCCTTAAGGAAAGCGAAGAACAGTATCGCTCCCTCTTTGAACTTGCTCCCGACGCAATTATGCTTCTTGAAAATACAAGGTTCATCAGCTGCAACACAAGGGCAACCTCCATATTCGGATGCACAAATAAAGAAGAGCTTCTTGAACGTTCATTCATAGACTTTTCCCCGTTAATGCAGCCCGATCGAATCAGCTCTGAGCAAAAAGGACTGGAAAAAATTTCAGACGCACGTAATGGCATCCCGCAATTTTTCGAGTGGTTGTTCAGCCGTCAGGATGGCACACCCTTTTTTGCTGAAGTTACCCTTAACCAACTGACAATTGAAGGAAAGACGCTGCTTCAGGCAATCGTACGGGATGTAAGCAAGCGTAAAGAAGCGGAAGAAATGCTTGTGAATAGCGAACGAAAATACCGGGATGTTGTGGAGCACGAAACAGAGTTGATCTCGCGATTCCTTCCCGATGGTACACATATATTTGTTAATGAGGCATATTGCCAGTACTTTAACAAATCCCGTCAGGACATCATCGGTAAAAAACTTTTCCCAAGAATACCACAGGAAGATCATCGGCAAATCCGGGACCATTTTGCGTCACTGAATAAGGAACATCCGTCTGCAACTAATACGCATCGTATTATTAAAGCCGACGGATCTATCCGGTGGCAGCGCTGGTCCGATCGGGCAATATTTGATAAAAATGGTAAGATTATCGAATATCAGTCGGTCGGACGGGATATCACGGAAAACAAGCAGATGGAAGAAGCACTTGCTCTTGCTTCCCAGAAAATGAGTCTCCTGTCAAGCATCACCCGGCATGACATCCTCAACCAGCTCACGGTTCTCTCCGGTTATCTTGCATTATCTGAAGAATTTACTTCTGATGAAAAACTTCTCGGTTTTATTAAAAAAGAAGAGATAGCAACGGAGAGAATCAACCAGCAGATTGCATTTACCAAAGAATATCAGGATATCGGCGTTCATACACCCCAATGGCAGAATGTGCATGATAGTATTGTAAATGTTGCAAATCTGCTTGATCTGAGTCCGGTTTCTATCCAGATACGCTTTAACAATATCGAAGTGTATGCAGATCCTCTTTTAGGAAAAGTTTTTTATAATCTTCTGGAAAATGCAGTGAAACACGGCGAAAAGACCAGTGCAATTCAGTTTTCTTATCGTCAATCCGGAACCAAGCTGACCATAATATGCGAGGATAATGGAGTAGGCATCGATAGCGAGACAAAGAATCATCTGTTTGAGCGAGGATATGGGAAAAACCATGGATACGGGTTATTCCTTATACGGGAGATCCTTGCTATCACCAGGATAACCATTGATGAATGCGGAGAACCCGGGAGTGGCGCACGGTTTGAGATAACCATACCAAAAGGGATGTACCGGTTTAACGGAAATAAAAATGCCGACCAAGAAATAACTGACTGAAGTACACGATTAACGGTGCTGCCCGGTTCCCCTCATCCCTTGTGTCGAGAGATAGATTCTGGTTCAGCGCAATTGTCGGGGAACCGGATCACTTCTTCTCCGAAGGGTAAGCAGCAGTTTGCAAATCGTAAACAAGTAAAAATCATAACAGTAACAAAAAAGTTCAAAACCGGGGTGACCGTAATAACAGCCGATATGACGGGGGGGCACTCTTTTTCGTAATTCATACCCGGAACAAAGAACGAAGTCCTGATCGGAGAAGCGGGGTTGCACATCTGAGAATAGCAGGTTTAAATAGGATTTTTTTGACCAGTATTCCCGGACGGTCCATATTACCATACTCAATTATCGTACTGATAATGTCAGGATTATTGAGTGCGTGGATTAATGCATCTATCTCCGGGGCAGATATTTTCTGGCGCAACTGAAAAATACGGAATCCGAGATCAAGTTCCCGACCAATGTCTTCCTGCCATCTTTGTTCATATTCTGCGAGTGCGGTATCCGCGAACAAGTCAGCCTCACAACAGGTAACAGCAACTGCGGCCGCATGACGGGCTGAACGGATTCCGGTATATACACCTCCTCCGGAAGTGGGTTTTGCAAATCCTGCAGCATCCCCGGCAAACAGTGTACGGTGACCATAGGTTCTCGGCATCAGGCCAAGAGGAAGTGTTCCGGTAACAAGATGTATTGAATTTGCACCGAATCTTTTCCGGAACTCTGCGAACAGTTCCGGTACGCCCGTCTGACTGCACAGACCAATACGTACTCGTCCTTCACCCGACGGGATCATCCATCCAAAAAAGTCCGGTGATGCGTCGGGATAGATCTCCACGAACCGTGAATCGCATTCGTGGGCAAGATCTGTCTGGATACCCGCCAGATACGTCTTAGCCCGGGGCATATTGAAGATGCGGGCAATGCTGCTCCGTGGGCCATCTGCTGCAATAAGGAGCCTGAACGGGATCTCCCGATGTCCGTTCACTCCCCGGGTAAGGAGAGTTGTTCCCCGTATGTTGTACGCTGCTGTTTTTAAGAGGAACTCAGCTCCTGCGTCAGCCGCACCTTTTGCCATCTCGCGATCAAGCAACCCACGGTCGGCAACAACTGCCTTTTGGGTCTTTGCATCGAGCAGGAGTTCACTTCCGGTACCGGATACGATACGGGCACCACAGACACGGTTGAGGACCGGCCGTTCAGATACACGACATTCCGCAAAAGCGGCATTTGACAGGAGCCCTGCACACTGTACCGGATAGCCGATGGTCCCGTGCTCTTCGATACAGAGTGTTGTGAGGCCGCTTTGGGCACATTCTGCTGACGCAGCACTTCCGGCCGGACCTGCGCCAATCACAATAACGTCGTATGTCATGAAAACTCATGCACGGGTAAATCGGATATAAAGGATGATGACTATTTTTTCCTTTCAGGTTTATGAAACTCACAGGTTTTGTCTTTTGTCATCCAGGGGGCATCCATCGGATTTTGTTCGGGGATTTCTTTCTGATAAATTCCCATCAGGATGGAAACCAGACCGAAAACAAATGCAAAGGTGCCGAGGATGACAATGAGGAGATTATCATAGAGCGCGGGAACATACCGGAGGAGAACAGCTAACAGGATTGCACCGGCAATGAACATACCGGGAATAAGGATATATTTATTTTTCGGGTGAGCAAGTGCAAGCGTGATATCAGTAAAACCATTGTAAAAGGCGATCCCGGCGATGATGAGCAGAAAAATAATTTCAACGATCATTGGCACCAGGAATGAGAGGACTACCACAACGAGTAATCCTGCGGAAAGACCAAACCAGAACGGCGACTCGTCGCCCTTTGAAGTAATGGCAAGGAATAGGAATACTACAATAGCCAGACCGGCTAAAAGAAGGAACAGTCCATAAAAAGTTGCGAGCAGAAGTTCTGGAAACAGCAGGGCCAAAACCCCAAAAATAACACCGATAATGCCCCGGATGAGGCATGACAGTCTTGTGTCCATGACAGTATCACCGGATAAGATTAATGAAATACCCGTGCATCCATCTCTCCATTTAGCGCCACAACTACAAAATTCATCCTATCAGTTTTATTAATTCCCCCGAAATGCTGTTCTGGTATTACCGCATATATTATATGAAGAACCAATAGGGACAATTACATCATCCCTTGATATCTTGAGAGAATTATTAATATTTATGGTATTTTTTGTATGTCTGCTCCACCAACTTTTGAAAAACCCCATAACGGTCTAGCTTTCCATAAGGTTGTAAATGATGAACTGTCTGCAGTACGAAAAAAGCGTATTGAATTACTAACCCAAAAAGAACCCATATTTCTTCACCGTATTATTTTATTTTCCTGTATTTTAATCAATATAATCTTTTTTTTAACCAGGAGTGATTATTTCGCCATCTTTATTGCAGCCAGTTTCTACCTCAACATGTTCTACTTTATTATCCTGTTAATTCCGACAAATTTGGGCAGGACCGGGTTTTCGAAAAACGAGATCTTCCGTTTTCATTCATGGTTCAGGGATATTGGTGTAAAATCAGGGACATCAAGGTTTACCCGGTTGTTCATCAATTCTTTTTTCATAAACAGCCGTGCATTGTCTCTGGGAATTGGCCTGATATTTTCGGTCGATATTGTCTTTGCACTCTTTTCATATACTATCATGGGTCTTCCCATGAGTACGACTATAATCGTCATCTCTCAATGTGGTATTATTATCCTCTTTTATCTTTTAGTCTGGAAGATAGAGCCTTTTTCAACAAAATTTGAGAGAAATGTCGAGCAGGTCAAAAGAAGACTTTCGCGGGAAAATATCCCGCCGTGGATGGTTTCTGCGATCTTCATGACAGGTATCCTGCTTGCAGTATTTTTATTCCTGACAGCGATCATTTTCCTGCCCGGGGTAACGGTAACTGAGTTCATGAGCCAATCTGGACTCAATGAACTGGGATACCTTGTCTTGTTTGTCACGGTTCTTGCAATCAGCCAGTATTTCCTTATCAGGCATATCCATGGTATAACCAGCCGTGCGATGGCCGCACGCATCCTGGATTTTCAGGAAGATTCCCTCAAAGGACTGACTGAAATACATAATGCCGTTAGAACAAAAAAATCATACGAGAAGGAGGATTGGTTCATAATGACTACCCTTCTTCTTGAGTCAAGGATCTACTCAATAAAACAACATACGCTGTTGGGGTTATTTCCTGTATATATCGTAGACATTGACTTCTCGGCACTTATGGATAGCACAACACTTATCGCGATCAAAGGATATATCGAAGGGACAAAGGATATTCCCGAAGATATGTAACCAGGCAGGAAGGATAAAAAGCTTGGAACGACCCATGATCTATCCATCTTTAATTGATGGGTTATCCCATGAATGCCTGTTTTCTGGTTGCTGCAACAAACCCCGTTATCCTATTTTTTAGGTATTAAATATCGTTATTTCGTGGATCACTTACGCGAAAAACCGAAAAATTCGATATGAAAAATTTTTTCTATAATATAGAGGATTGCAAAGAAAAATACTGCATACAGGAGAAAGTTTACCAGAAAATTCATCCAGCCGACGATCCCTGCTGCCGATACTATTACGTTTGAGAGTCTATCAGCGATAACAATCGCACAGAGAATACCAATGAAAAACGTCGCCCATTTTTTAACGGTTGCATAATCCATACATATACATGGCTCCTGAACTATTAAAATCTCAAATAATGGAAAGGGTCATCCACTCCCAAAAAAATAACACTCCCGGCACTGCACCTTGAAATCTCACATGTGATAGTATATCTTATGTTACCGGGCAGATTTTTCTTTGCTGGAAATTACCAAAACTATTATCGGATTTCCTGCCCGATTACAGTTATGAATGATGACTTGCAGGAATCCCCACAGGATAGAGAAAATGCAGAGACAGATCGTGCTGCAATCCTGCAATCACAGCCTATAGGTCTGACACTGTATATCGCCCTCGGCCTAGTTGGACTTCTGGTTCTTCTGATTATATTCATAAACATTCCGGGTATCAAGGCATCTGCCGGCGTTAGCATGACCCTATCTAGCTGGATGCTGCAGTCATATGGCGATACGACAGGAACTCTCGTCCTGGTGGAACCCGGAACACAGGTAACAGCCCTGTTTGGCAGTGACGGAAACGTAAGCGGTTCAGCCGGTTGCAACCAGTATACCGCATCCTATAAAGTCCGGGATTTTGCGATATCCACTTCCTCGCCGACATTAACTAAGATTTTCTGCAGTGATCCGAACGTCATGCAACAGGAGTCTGCCTATATCCATGATCTTTTGAGTGCTGTAGAACTACGTATCAGCGAATCCAACCTGAAACTGTATGATAAGTCCGGAAAGACTGTACTTGTTTTTGTAAAACAATAAGCGAGAAATGTAAGAAGAATAAAAATTCAACGGGATTTTTCATCCCCATAACAGGATTGGATTTACGATCTGATCAGAATACAAGGAGGATCTTATTTCGGTCATCCGGGCCCGGACTTTAAACGCATTACCGCTCAATGAGATGGATATGCTGATCGGTTTTTTTTGCCAGTACGATGCGACCCTGCAGGTGGGCGACGTCTGATATCGCCTCGAGCTCGTGCACAGATTCTTCAAGGAATGAGAGAACATCCGCGGGAAACATCTCAATCCCATACTCATCGAGTATGAATGCTGCTATCTGCCGATGATCAAGACCGTTTTCCCGCAGTTCGATCACCTTTTTGGCAAATTTTTTCTCCGGGCAGCCGCATAATGGTGAATCCTTGCAGTTACAGCGGAGGAAATCGTTAAAAAAAGCGAGGATCTGTTCCCTTACGGCAAAATCAAGCGCATCATAATCAAGGCGCGATGAAAGAGTCTCGAGCATGGTTCCCGAAAAGGCCAGTTCGGGAAGGCGAAAGCCCGCCAGCCGCTCTAATTTTTTTGCGTGGCGGAACCGTGCCCGATCTGCGATCACTCCTCGTCCCCTACGCCTTCGTCAAAGTTTTTCAGCGAGGCCATTGCCTCACCCATCCGCTCGCATTCGATCAGCCACTCATCGAAAAGCGTCGACTGTTCAACATCATCTTTCAGGTATTTCCCGCAGCAGGAAGCTCCATCAATAACACTGGCCCCGATATTTGCTGCCGCTTCAAGTGCCAGCTCCATATCTTTCTCAATAATAGTCCTGCCCTTCTTGACAAGCGCTTTAATGTCCTTTTCAAAACCACCTGCGAGATACAACCGGCAGGAGGCAAAGAGCACAAGTTTGGGCAGCTGGAGAATCTCAATGATCTCGCCTAGATTACCCTCCGGTGCTGCGGACATCACTATCATTTCAACCTGCGAGAGCTTATCGACTGCTTCTTCAAACGTGTAACGTTTATTCTGGTAGAGTTTGATGATCTTCAGCACGGACACGGTGATGTCTACCGAGAAATTGTCAAGCACACGAAACCCTTCGGGAAGTTCATCGCTCCTGGGATCTGCCTCAAAACTGGATTCACCGAGGGTTTTTAACCAGTTGTCCCAACGTTCCTGGTTGTAAAAAATATAAAACAACTTGAGCGGTTCATCTTCCGTTTTTTTACTTGCCTTTTTTACCATTTCAGTACACTATTCATTTGCGAAATTAAAGGGTTTCGTTGTCGGTGTTGCCTTGGCAGACCCCCGGGAGCCGGAGATGATGATTCACACGGTCACGGGGCAGGACCATCCCTACCAATTGTTATCAGCCTTGACCTTCAATATTCCAGACAAACAAAGGTGATGGAGTGGACAGACCGGAAAAACTCGTAATGGCCAGGTATGGGGAGTTATTTTTAAAGAGTAAACCGGTGAAATTCCATTTTATCGGAATGCTCCTGCGCAATATCGGGAAAGCCCTTTCTGCTTCAGGTCTTTCCTATCATTTTGAAACCCCCCGTGGACGCATCCTTATCCATGGTAATCAACCGGAGGCAATATCCAGCGTGGTTTCCCGGATCTTCGGCATCGTGGATGTCAGTATCTGTTCGCGGACAAGCCCACGGCTTGATGATATCTGTGGAGAGGCAGTCTCCCTGGCATCAGCAAACCTTCGTGCTGGTATGAGTTTTGCTGTCCGTGCAAAACGACAACAGAAAACGGGGCTTGACAGCCAGGAACTTGGCACCCTGATCGGTTCAGCGGTTTTTGACCATATCCCCGGTCTGGAAGTCGATCTGGATACCCCGGATTATGAAATCTTTGTTGAAGTGCGGGATTTTGGTGGTCTTGTGTACGATTCCCGCATTGCAGCGCCCGGGGGGTTACCGTGGGGGACACAGGGGCGGGTACTTGCATTACTCTCGTCAGGTATTGACTCACCGGTCGCATCCTGGCTGATGATGAAACGTGGGTGTGAGACCACCCACCTGCACCTCGATGCAGGGAGGTGGGCAGGAAAGGATGTCGCCCTGGCAGCAATAGAAAATCATCGCAGGCTCTCCCGCTGGTGCCCGGGAAATCCCCTTTCTTTGGTGATCGCAGACAGCGAGATTTTGTATGACCGCATGGATGAACTTCACATCGCGCCCAGGTACCGCTGTGTCATCTGCAAACGCTTCATGCAGCGCGTGGCGGGATGCCTGATGGAAAAAGAAGGAGCGCTTGCAGTAATTACCGGTGAGAATCTCGGCCAGGTGGCCTCCCAGACACTTGCAAACCTCTCGGTTATTTCAGAAGCAGTTATGATACCGGTGCTGCGCCCGCTCATCACGTATGATAAGGAAGAGATAATAGCTCTTGCCCGCCGGATCGGGACCTTTGATGCACATCCCGGGGATCTCACGTGCCGGACAGTACCATCCATGCCGGCAACTGCAGCAATCCTGGAAGTCATAAAAAAGTGCGAAGAGAAAATGAATATTGAAGAGATCACCGATGGAACGCTCTCTGAAATACAGTTCGTGATCGCTTTGAACGGAGAAATTGTGAAAGATATGTGATTTTTTTAAGCACAGAAGAAGAATATACATTGAGTTGATATTGTTATCAGGTCTGTGCGATACCGGGAAAAAATTATCCATCCTATAATTGCGCCCGGTGAATCACGAAGAAAATTGGTATAGCGACGGGAAAGGGAACCATATACTCCGGCCCCCTACACCTCCCTCCACCGCGCCTTGGTCTTGGCCAGCACAAACAGGGCTATCGTGACAGCAACCAGAACGGTCCAGTCGATTATGACAGTGGTCAAAGAAAGAGCCAGGTACCCGCTAATCCCCTGGACTAACTCCGCCGCATAGGTGGTAGGGGAGAGGTAAGCCAGATAGCGGAAGGGAAGGGGAATGTAGGTAATAGGATAGTACACGGGCGGGATGGTGGAGAAAATAGTCGAGATCAGCCGCGTGAAGGCGAAGCTCTGTACGATGTCACTGGAGAAGGTGGAGAGCGTGTAGCCGATGGAGATCGAAGTGATAAATATAAGCAGCAGCACCGCCACGAATTCGAGGACTTCCGCCAGGGTTAGGGACAGCCCGAAGGAAGCCAAGATGGTGAGCACTAAGAGGGCGGGGATGGCGTAGACTATCTCAGAGAAAGAGATCCCTATCATGTAGGTGAGCCAGCTGGTGGGGGAGCTCACGATCATGTCCTGAAGCTTAAAATCATTCTTCAGGTGGGAAAGGTCGGTGGACAGGCCCATGCCGGCGGAGAACATGGCCATGATGAATCCACCCTCGATGGCCACCCCAAAAAGACTGCCGCGACTGACGAACACGATCACCAGCAGAATTGAGAGGGGCGAGACTACCGTGTTCAGGAGTACGATGGGATAGTTCTCCATCTCATACACGGAGTTCACGAGAATCCCGGCAAAAACCTGACTGAGTCGGCTCCGCTTCCGTTTCAGGTTCTTAACTGCCACCGGTGTCGCCCCCGGAGTGCATGTAGAAGAAAATGTCCTCCAGCCCTACCGGATTAATGGTGAACTTAATCCTCTCCCGGGATAGGTTCTGAGCGATACGGAAGGCTTCATCCTCCGTCGTTAGAATCACCGGAAGATCGTGCCGTCCCTTCACCATCTCCCCCTCCGTAAGGGTAATAGGCGGTGCCGGTATGGAGAGCAGCTTCACACTGTAGTTGTACCGCAACCGTCTCCTCAGTTCGTCCAGCGTGCCGAGGGCGATCAGCCTACCCTCCTCTAGTACACCGATTGTATCCGCCAGCTGTTCTGCCTCCTCCATGTAATGGGTAGTCAGTACCACGAAGCGGTCCTTGCGGATCTCCTGGAGCACCTCCCAGAACTCACGCCGGGAAATGGGGTCGAGCCCGGTGGTGGGTTCATCCAGGAAGATTACCTTCGCTTCCGTGCAGAGGATCATGGCCATCAGCACCTTTCGCTTCATGCCCCCGGAAAGCGTGCGATTCAGGGCTCGCGCCTTCTTGCCGAACTTAAGTCTGTCCAGCATCTCGCAAGCCTTTTGCTTTGCTTCGGCATAGCCCAGCCCCCGCCAGAGGAGATAGGAAAGCACCGACTGTAGGGGAGTCATCCAGGGTATTGGCCGAGCCTCCTGAGGCACGATGGCGATTCGCTCCCGGATCTGATCCGGTTCCGACATCACGTCGATCCCATTGAGTGTGGCGGTTCCGGCGGTAGCCTCGAGGTTGGTGGCTAGGATGCGGACCAGAGTGGTCTTTCCCGAACCATTCCGTCCGATGAGTACGAATACCCCCTGGGTAGGAAGGGTGAAGCTGACGGAGTCCAAGGCTGGGACGGGACTCCCCTCATAGATCTTGGTCAGCCCTTCACATACCAGAGATAATGAGTCTGCAGGGATGCTCCATCCTCCTAACTGCTCCTATTGTCCCTCCCAATGCGTCATCGGAAAGGAGAATATATCCATTCTGGAACTGATTTTCGGCATCATTGGCTTTATAGCTACTCTTTGCACCGGTATCCGATAAAGCGAAGAGCCTCTACCATGCTCCTTTTTAGCTCGTCAATTTCCTTGGGGTTATGATCCCACACTGATCAGAAAGCAAATTAATCTTTACAATGTTGATGGTGGATTTTTTATCGCATTAGATGGAGTCTGGTTTAAACGACCCGAATCTGCCAACAACGTCAACAATATCTTCGATCATCGAAAAATCATCCATCCCTGAGTTTAAACAAGAGCAATCAGTGAAAGAAGGTAAATAACATCCAAAATAGAAATCGGACAAAGTCTCAGCCGTGATTGACTTTTTATGTTCAAACCCTAATAGTTATTTGCCCTAAATCTCTTTGTTGCTTTGTCCGATTATCATTATCCTTCCTGAAAATAGTATACTATCTACATGAAGTTAGCATCAAAGCAGTGCTCAAACAATCACGGAGCTATGAAGCGCTGCCATATTAAGATAACTAAAGATCGTGTACAATCTTGGCATGCAATTCCATAGCAATTCTGCCCAAAGTGCCGGGTTATGCTGCCGGATTGAATATCAGAGCATTCTATGTTTTGGCAGGGTTTCGAATCCCCATAGCAGCATCCTGTCAACGGGTTAAGTTTTAATTTTTAAAAGAAGCCTTAAAAAGATTTATTTCTCTCATTCTATTCCTCTCTCTTTAGCGGGATATCATGAAATCATAACCTCTCTTAACGATTATGAAGAGTATAATTGCAAAAAAAAGATAAATCACCAACGGTAGTAAAATAGTTTCATACGATTGCCTGACATCGCTGGTAAAGTACATAAAATACGCTAACAAACCAACAATAAAAACCAAAATTAAAAACAATAATCTTTTCATGGATCCCTCTTGTGATGACTTAGTTTTTATCTTTTTTTTAACGAAATTAATAAATTCTCGCAAGGAACAACTGCCCTATAAAATCGAAATCTTTATGGATTCGATTCTCACACGCACGTATTACAAGAAGGGAAATCAGAAGGAATAAAAAAATGACGTTGAAAAACTTTAACTCGTCGGTTAACGTCAGGAAAACAACTCTCACCCGACTCAAGGCAAAGAAAATACAGGGTGAATCATACGATCATCTTTTAAATCGAATGTTAGATACCTGGGAATTCGAACAAAAGAAATATTTTGAGATTGACAAAGCTACCGAATTGGCAATAAAGACCATAGATTCTTACAAAAACGAATTATCTGATCTGTTCGACTAATCCTCCAATTTTGCGGGGTTTGTGGAGAATTTCTAACAAAAACATCCTCAAATACAACTCAAAAAAAGATTGTTACGTTATTCAGAGACAATGTTATGGCTCTTTTTCTTTGGCTGGGGATTTTGGAATGGTGTTAATTGTCCGGAATTTTTCATAAAAGAGGCAATAATCGTTTTAATAAGAGAATTTTAGAGATATTTTTTTACTTCCTCGTATGGGATGCGAATAAAATTTCTATTATTACAATGCTCAATTGCCAGGTTTTGATCTAAGATCCAATCCTTATCTTTCGGCGACCACCACCAATAAAGTCCGTCAAATTTTATCAGTAAATTGTGTATACGGAAATATAAGACTAATTCATTCATAATTTTATCAGATACCAATTTCGGAGGGGGAAGATCCTAAAGGACTCGGCTTGAATTAAGGTGTTCGGATCTTCCTTACTTGATTACCTATTTTCGTGAAATAATAAAATCTGGCAAGGCATCGGTGCATAGCATAACCGGTTTCACTCCACCTTACCATGAACCGTTAGGGAATAGTGTAGAATCTGGAGATCATGGTCATATATATGAACGTTTGAGGGAGAAAAATAAGGATTTAAAAATTTATCATTTTGGACTCCAGGGTAGGTCCTGACCGGCTTTGCAGATAAAGAAGCAATCATCATTGTCCCATAGCTCATATTCGACCTTGAGGCATGGAGTTAGACCAGAATTGATGCCCACGTTCTCACCTTCACCAAAGAGGGACCTCATCCCGAAATAATCGAAAAGAAAAAGCGATAAGATCTGAGGTATCCTTAGTAGATATGGCACAACTTATTGTCGAGCCAAGGAAGGGAAAAGACGGGCAGATTGAGTTTTTGGTAAATTACCATGACAAGAAGAGTGACAACTCATTCACCATCACAACGACAAATGATCTCAATGAAGCATTAGAGAAACTGAAGATGACGCTGGAGGGAGAAGTGGCATCGATGCAGCAAAAGAAGTGACCGAGTGCCAAGTAATCAGAGGATAATTGTAAACGTCCACTTCAATTGGGAATTATTTATTCCATCATATGCGAAAAAACCAATGGAATCCCATTGAAGCCCGAGAAACGCGGATTAATATAAAATCCGAAATTGTTAGTATAAGCCCCTTTACGATATACTGTTCGATAGATAAGTATCCGACTAAATACATTCAAAGAAGTTCCCCGGCGTACCGGATTACATTTTTTAATGTCTTGACCCTTGCATACCATTTATCGTCAGATTCTATGACAATCCAGGGAGCGTACCGGGTATTGGTGCGTGCCAGCATCTCGTCAACCGCCAGATCATAGAGATCCCATTGCTCCCGGTTTCTCCAGTCTTCTTCGGTAATCTTGTATTGCTTGAGTGGATCCTCTTCTCTTTGTTTGAACCGTTTCAGCTGTTCATCTTTGTCAATTTCAAGCCAGAACTTGACGATCCCCCCGCCGCTGCTTTTCACATAATCCTGCTCCATTTCATTTATTTCCTGGTATGCCCTTTGCCACTCCGGCTCCGAACAGAGCCCTTCTACACGTTCGACAAGTACCCGTCCATACCAGGAGCGATCGAAAATGCCGAAATGCCCGGCTTTCGGGAAATGACTGATGAACCTCCAGAGATAATGGTGCTGTTTCTCATAATCATTCGGGGCTGCAACCGGCAAAACATCATATCCCAGAGGGTTCATGTGACGGGCAAGGCGCGTGATGTTCCCGCCTTTTCCGGCTGCGTCCCACCCTTCGTAGACGATTATAAAAGGGATTTTCCTTTTGAAGAGGAGATAATGGAGCTCGAGCATTTCGATCTGGAGATTGTCAAGCATATTCTGGCATTCTTCTTTTGAGTGGGACGAAACGGGAGAAGATCTTCTCTGGACTGGATTTTTCGGGAAACTAGTAGTACTTTTCAGTTTTCCTTTTCTGGATTGTTCTTCTGATTTGGAAGCAGCTTTTTTTTCAAGCGTTTTTACAAGATATGAATAAACCTTAAGAATAGTATACTTCCGATCGGTCGCTTCGATAATATGCCAGGGGGCATAATCGGTATCGGTATTTTCAATGAACTCATCGATGATGGGAAGATAGGTGTCATAATGATAATGGAAATCCCAGATCCGGGGGGTTACAAGCCATGCAGTAAGAGGGTTTCTCTCGCGCTCCATGAGCCGCATTTTCTGTTCATCCTTACTGATATGCAAAAAGAACTTGATGATAATCCCGCCACTGTCTGATAGTTGGCGCTCAAAATTATTTATTGAAATTATTTCATCCTTAAGTGATTTTTTCCAGCCAACTCTGGAAAGTTTCTCAGCAAGTGCCCGGCTGTACCAGCTGCGGGCAAAGATCGCAATGCGACCTTTCTCAGGAGTTTTCACCCAGAATCTCCACATGAACGGACGAGCCCGTTCTTCATCAGTAGGATTATCGGTAGCATGAAGGGTAAATCCCCGTGGATCGAGTGCCTGGATTATTTCCTTGGTAGACATGGTAAGGCCGGCAGCGTTCCATCCTTCAATAACGATGATGACAGGGATATCCCGGTCGCGAAGTGTCCGCTGGAGGACACTCAGACGTGCCTTTAACGGGGGCAGGGATTCTGCGAACATGGCATCGTCAATGGTTTTTGTAAGATCATATTTTTCAAACATACTGCCACCTGTCCACTATTGATAAAAATTTCCTGTTCTGGGCAATCGGATCGTTGGGCATGAGGGATAATAAATTATACCCGAGTCTGGTTTTGGCTCTCGATTAAACTGTATTCGCAAAAACCAATCAGGTAATAGCTGCAGTCGTTACACTGTATGCTTATACGGTCACGTATTTACTTGCATTGATTGTTGACCTGACGGCTTGAACTCCGGGAAGGCGAGGAGGAAGAGTACACCGGGCTTGACCTTTCGCAGCACGGGAAATCCTCATGGATGGATACCAGGTAGTTGATTGCTGCAGAGTCAGAATTTATCTCTCTCTCAAAGACAGGCTATTGCCGGAGAATCAGTTTTTTTTTGAAAAAGTTATTTTGGAGATTTGTCCTGCAATACGGCAGATAAGTTGACATAATAATCATGAGTTTCATACATACTACCACGTTCTACGCAGAAACACTGAGATTGTTTTCCCTTGCGATGGCAACAAAGGTGTCAGCAAGATACTGCGCCTGTTTCCTTGTCATCCCATAGGTGTTGAACTTCCATATTCTTGTGGCGCCGGGAATCACTCCCGTAATTCCTTTTTCTTCAAGGGCACTTGAGAAATAAAATCCCCGTTTTTTGTGGGATTCTGCCACCTTGTCAAAGGATGCAATAGTATCTACCCGTGTCAGGGTGTGCTGACGGGGGTATTCCGAAAGGACTTTTGTTCCTTCAACAGATAGTAAAGCATCCAGGACGATCCTGTTGTTTTCCAGTTCCCTGTCGAACTGTTTCACCCTCTGCTTAACATGAGGGAACGAAGCCATCAGGCCGACAAGGGTAGCACCCATAAGTGTGCAGCCCATCATCTCCGGTTCTTTGATCCCGAATTTCCGTTTTGTTACATCCCCGACAATTGTCGTTGTGCGGAAAACTTCTGCTGCACGTTCCGTGGTTGTGGCAAGGACTCCGGATGGTGCAGGAGCGGCCATGCTTTTATGCCCGGAACCAACTACAAAATCAACACCGAGATCTTTACCATCAACCGGGAGAATACCGACAGTATACGCACCATTATACAATATCGGGATATCATACTGGCGGGTCACTTTGGCGATTGCCTTCACATCATGCAGGTTACCATACTGGTAATCGACGTGATCTATCAAGGCAAGGACTGGCACCCTGCCGAATTCCCGCTTTACCTCTTCGATCTTCATTGCCGCGGTATCGGCAGTGACCTTGTGATCTGCATCCACCGTAATTTCCCGGGGGATACCCCCGGCTTCTTCAACTGCGAGAAATTCAGTGTAATGGGAGAGCGAAGTCAGAAGCACTGGGTCCCCCTTATGGACATAGGTATGGGAGACTGCCTGGAACCCGCGCCGTGCACCCGGTACCGTTCTTATCGTATCCATGTTGAGCCATGCTGCCAGATCTTTATGGAATTCTGCAATAGGCGGTTTGCTGATATAGTCAAGACGATTCGGTTTACGGCAGTTATCGCAGACCGAATACCCGTCTCCGTACGCAATGACGGCTTTCATCGCATCAGCAGTGAGCCTGCCCCCTGCCTGGATTGGGTCAATGTTGATGAAGAGCTCATTTACCTGACGTGCCTCAATCCCGTTCGCACACCTCATCGGAGCATCTCCTGTTTTAACGATGCTACCTGCCGTTCAAGATTCTCCAGAAGACGTAGGGCCTGAGCTCTCCGGTCGGTGTCAAGTTCATGAAAAGGAGCAGTCTCCCGAAGAATCACCCTAAGGTCCGTGAGCGAATACATTGCCTGGAATACTATATCGACAGCCCTTTTCGACAAGGGATCACCATACTAGTATGGAACTATTATGATTAAGTCACCGCTTTTTTATTTTCCGGATATCTTCATAAAAAGAATGCAAATAAGGATATCGAAAATATCATTCACATATTATCTAGAACACATTTCGGGATTATTTTTCCGGCACTATTGAACGATAGCTGAATTTCCCTATATAAAAAAAAGATAAAGAACTGATTCAAATCTCGACTTGTCTGGCGGGAAAATTCCCGACCACACGAACAGATATTTCTTATAAGGGAATAATGTACTACGAACGAAATTGAACGTACGAGCATATGTAGACACTGGAATCCTGGAGGCCTGCAATGGAATTCAGGAATAAGGTTTTGATTATAGGATATGGTGCGGTATCCAAGTGTACCCTCCCCATCCTGCTCAGGCATGTAAATATACCGCTTGAAAATATCACTATCCTCGATTTTAAGGATAAATCTCAGGACTTAAAAGCATGGACAGCGATGGGTCTCCGGTTCTTCAAGCGAAGGATTACGCTTGAAAACCTCGCCGAGACCCTCTCTGAATACCTGTCACCAGGAGGTTTATTGATCGATCTTGCATGGAACATTGACTGCTGCGAGATTGTGCGGTGGTGCCATGATAACAACGTTATGTACGTGAACGCATCGGTGGAAGCCTGGGATCCCGATGCAGAGATATTCACGGCAAGCCCGTATGAAAAGACCCTGTACTTCCGGCAGATGAAGCTCCATGAGCTGACAAAAGACCTCGATAACGCCGCTACCGCCGTCGTTGATCACGGTGCAAACCCGGGACTCATCTCGCACTTCGCCCGGCAGGGGCTTTTTGATATCGCACACCGGATGATCGCCGATGATATCGCACCTGACCCAAAAGGAATGGAGATGCTGATCCGGGATTATAAGTTTGCCGAGCTTGCAATGGCAACCGGAGTGAAAGTCATCCACTGTTCTGAACGGGATACTCAGATCACCCGGTCACCCAAGAAGATTGACGAGTTCGTGGGCACCTGGTGTATTGAAGGATTAAAAGAAGAGGGGACCGCTCCCGCAGAGATTGGATGGGGAACGCATGAGAAAGAGCTTCCCGATCGGGCACTGGTGCCTCCTGAAGGACCAAAGAACGAAATTTTCCTTACCCAGATGGGGATTAATACCTGGGTCCGGTCCTGGATCCCGAACCAGGAGATTGTCGGCATGGTCATCCGGCACGGGGAGGCATTTGGCATATCTGACCGCTGGACTGTCTGGAATGACGGTAAGGCAATCTACCGTCCGACCGTGCACTACGCGTACATGCCCTGTGATGCGACAATTGCCTCTCTCCATGAGTTGCGGGGAAGGAACTACGAACTGCAACCCAAACTCCGGATCATGAATGACCGGGAAATCGTATCCGGATCGGACATTTTAGGAGCGCTCCTGATGGGGCATCCGTATAATTCCTGGTGGACCGGGAGCATCCTCTCCATCGAAGAGGCAAAAACACTAGCACCCGGGCAGAATGCAACAACAGTTCAGGTTGCACTTGGTGTTGTTACTGCAGTGATGTGGATGATAGAGAATCCAAAGAAAGGGTTCTGTCTTCCTGATGATCTGCCGCATGAATTTGTCCTTGACATCGCAAAGCCATACTTAGGTACGTTCTGGTCCGGCCCTTCTGACTGGACACCGTTGAAAAACAGAGCAGTATATTTCAAGGAGAACCCGGCAAATAATTATGACCGAGAGGATGTCTGGCAATTCAAAAACTTCTTATTCGTGCAATGAATCACTCATGTACATCCAAAGGTGGAAAAAAACGTGAAAAAGGGCTGTGAAAAGGACAGGCATGATGAAGGGGTTCCCCATATTGGCAAGGCAAGGAAGGCACTTCTCCAAAAGCTGGCCCGGGAACAGGGAACCCCTATCTTCGTGATCGACCATGAAAAGATCCGAAAGAATTTCCTGGAATTCAAAGCGCACCTGCCATTTGTCCAGATTTACTATGCGGTCAAGGCAAATTCAAACCCTGAAATTGTAAAGACGCTTTTTAAGATGGGATGCAGTTTTGATGTAGCTTCCATGCCCGAATTCATGATTGTCTACGAAAATGTCAGGCTTATGCCCAAAAAAGAACGGCAGGACTGGATATGGGATAACATCATCTATGCAAATACGATCAAACCGATAGAAACCCTTGAAGCTCTCGATCACTACAAACCTCTGGTGACATTTGACAACAGCGAGGAACTGAAAAAGATCAAGCTGCATGCACCTCACGCCGGCCTCGTATTGCGGCTGCGGGTTCCCAATACCGGTTCAATGGTCGAACTGTCATCCAAGTTTGGTGCGGACCCGGGCGAAGCAGTCGATCTGATTGCCAGTGCATTTTCCATGGACCTTGTTGTAGAAGGCCTGAGTTTCCACGTGGGCAGCCAGTGCACCAATTTTGAGAATTACGTCCAGGCCCTGCAGTTGTCTGCAAATATTATCAAAGAGATTGAGGAACGAACAGGACGGGAGATCAGGATTCTTGATATCGGTGGAGGTTTCCCGGTAAAGTATCATCCCGGGATTAAGACCCTGACACCGCTTGCAAAAAAACTGATTCTCGAGATCAACCGCCTGTTCCCGAAAGATATGCAGATCCTCGCAGAGCCGGGAAGATTCCTCGTTGCAAACAGCTGCACGCTGGTGGCAAAAGTGATCGGAAAAGCATTTCGCGACGGGAAACCTTCCTATTACATCAACGATGGCGTGTATCATACGTATTCAGGTCAGGTTTTCGACCACTGCACGTACCCGGTCGTATCGTTCAAGGAGGGCAAAACACAGATATCTGCTGTGTTCGGGCCAACCTGTGATGCTTTCGATACCATCACGCTGAGTGCAGATCTGCCTGAGCTAGATGTCAATGATCTGGTATATTCTGAGAACATCGGTGCTTATTCAATCGCCTCATCCACCTGGTTCAATGGGTTTCCGCCCGCCAAAGTTGTCCATATAAACCAGTAATCTTTTCCAGTTTTCAATTAAAGAAACGGATATGCCACTGACGGCTCAATCGGCACCCTGGTATACCGTGTGGATTCGGCAATAGATGCCCAGAAAATATTTAACGACGACCCGGCCCGTGAAAGCAGGAATCGGTTATGCTGAGATTCACCCATTCCATATCGGCCTTCTTTCAGGATGATAGTTCTTTTCTCCAAGGTAACTAATCAAATTTTATTGGGAGGATATCGGTTAGGGATATGTTGGTAATGACAGGTACTGCAGATACATGAAAAAAATTCCGGCAGAGTCGGAGAATACCATTCCGGACGATCCTGGATGCAATGAATCTGCACCAGTGCAAGAACTTCCGCTGGCAGAGGATTAACCGGTGAATGGAAAAAGGCTTCCCCTCTAAAAAAGTGCCAATCGTTCATACCTGCCAGAAAAACAACTCCTCCGTTCCTGGTATCACGGAGCAGAATTCCTGCAGGCAGGACAGTTCAGCGCATAATCGCGGATTCCTTCATTCCAGGGCATAAACCCGGTGCAGATCTTTGGTTTCACGTCATGAATACTGCAGTATACTTTTCCGTCATCAGCTTTCCTGAAGAACGGACAGTACGATAATGCCCTGCCATCAGTTCCGGTCCAATAGTGAATGAGAACGATACCGGGCAAATCATCCACAGAAATATCCCTCCCGCTGCACCGTTTTCCACCCTGAAATATTAGGGAAACGTGCTGCAGGATATCCTGGCGACCCTCCTGTATCCATGGGATGATATCTTCAATAATTCCCTTCTGGCCCCATCCCCATTTCTCGCAACATCGGCCGCACTGGACACAGGTCTGCTCCGGGATCAGGACTATCACCACGTGAATAGGGATATACTCCATGGTAGTTATTTTTTTGTGATCTGCGTCATGGTAAGAGAAAACAGGGGAGGTGACACACCGTTTCCGGATTACCAGGCAGGCAGATTTATAGGATGAAGGTGACGAAGTTGATTTGATACAAATGAATGTTACCTGGCGGGTTGTTTCGCTGTTATTCCTGGTGCTCGTGTGTACCGGATGCGTTTCCCGGAGCGGAAACAGAGACATTACCGTGAGCAGCCTTGACCTGGGTGATATCCCGAAAGACCCGGTTGGTAATTTTGATGTCTACACAACGAGTTTTCAGATAACCAACCCGACGAATAGTACCTTTGAAAATGTTGATGTGGAAATCACGTTGATGCCAACATCTGTGTATTGCCACAGCCAGACAAAAACATTCAGCATTCCCCTGTTATTTCCCCTGATGAAAAAAACGGTTCAGATGTCCATTGCCGAATTTTCTGCTCTGGACTGCCAGTATAATTATACGTACCAGGTTTTTACAGGGGGAAGATATTGACTCACCGTTTTTCAACGGGACGATCCGGCCGGCAATTAACTGTCTTGGGATTGCCCTATTCAAAAACCCATTATAGTCACAAAGAAAATACTCAGGAAATGCAAGAGGGGGAAAGATCCGATGAAAATCACTCAGGTTATTACTGTTCTTCTCATGGTATCGATCTGTGTAAATGTTTTTTTCCTCAGTTTCTATGTTCCCTCGGACCAGAACAGGATATCCGGGCTGATTAGCCAGATAAATAATCTGACAGCGAACAATACCCAGCTACAATCGAAGGTAGACCAGACCACTCCCGGGATTTCTTCAACCGGGGGAATTGTTGGGTACGCATCACTTCAGGCACCGGCGGTAAGCCAGACTGTCCAGATGGTAAACCGCGGGAGATATATTGCCCAGACTTTGGTACAAAAAGGGTCGATCATGAATATCTCTGTTGAGATCGCGCCAGGTAAAGGAAGGGTACTGGTCCAGACAAAACCGCTGATGGGAGTAGTATTTCAGGATGCGGCAAATACGGCAGTTGCTGTTGCCAGGAACAAAACGGGGGTCGATCTCTCGAACAGCGACGTGATATTTTCCATCGATTCCGGTGACAAAATCTCTGAAGTGGATGGCCCGAGCGCCGGGGCTCTGATGACGCTTCTTACGATCTCTGCAATCGATAGACACCCGATCGATCAGAGACTGACCCTGACCGGCACCATAGACGGTAACGGTCACATCGGGGCAATCGGTGGAGTGATAGCAAAGGCAACTGCCGCAAAGGAAAACGGAAAAACCCTGTTCATGATCCCTGGTGAAAACCAGTTGATCACTCCTCCGGTTCCCCTGATGGCGGGTACCGGAATCTTCAGTGTCGCACAACAGCCACAACAGCAGGTATCTGCCAGTGACTATATCGAGAAGAACATCGGAATCAATATCACTTACGTAAATACGATTGATGATGTCATTGCTGCTGCTTTGAAACCCTCAAAATAAATATGCCAGAGAACCGGAAGGTGCACCCCCCCGTTTTTGTAGGGAAAGAGGTGATTACCACGGCGGAAAAAGGAAAGTGCGAGTACTGTGAAAAGGACGCAATAGGGTATCAGGGATTCGGGTGCTGTTCGCCATACGTATGCCTTGACCATGCCGACAGGTTCATCCTCAACCTCAAGCCCGGGGAAAAACTGACGTCTGGCGAATGTTACTTTGAGCGGTTTTGTATCATGGTTTAATACCTGCATAAGAGCGGCCAGGTGTATCTCGTGCATCACCCGGACGTTCCAGTGCTGAGCAGTGGCAGGCGAATGCTCGTCAGCTGAATGATGTTCGGTGGGAGAAGAGAGCGGATACATTGCCCGATTTTCGGAATATACGGCCGATTCAGGGAGACGATGAAACCCGCCCGGGAACAGGGCTGTCCTGGATCACCCGGGCGTTAGAAAGATGTATTGTTACGGACCAGAATGGACAGGTGCCAGGCCGTTTCCGGCATATGACGCGACCGGTCCGGGCAGGTCAATGTCCAGTGCCTCCTTTAAAACCTCATCAATGGTCTCTACCATTACAAAGATAAGTTCACCTCTCACATCTCCGGGCACATCCTCCAGGTCTCTTGCATTCTCCTTTGGCAGAATTACCTTTTTTATTCCGGCCCTGTGTGCTGCCAGCATTTTTTCCTTTATTCCGCCCACCGGCAATACGGTACCGCTTAACGTGATCTCCCCGGTCATGGCAAGTTTCGGGTCAACGGTTTTGCCGGTAATCAAAGATGCCAGGGCTGTAAAGAGCGTCACACCCGCTGACGGGCCGTCCTTTGGGGTAGCACCTGACGGCACGTGGATATGAATATCGCTTTTAATAAAGTCAAAACTGTTTGCAGTGTGTGCAAGCCGTGATCTGATGAGACTCAGCGATATCGTTGCAGACTCTTTCATCACATCCCCGAGCTGGCCGGTAAGCGTAAGATTTCCTTTTCCGGGCATGAATGTCCCTTCGATGAAAAGAATGTCTCCGCCAACCGGTGTCCATGCAAGCCCGGTAACGACACCTGGAACCTGCTCTTTCCTTGCCTCATCCTGCCGGATCACTTCTTTACCGAGGATAGCATCAAGCATATCCGGCTTCACAACGTACGGCAGGTCAGCTTGTCCGGATACAATCTTTTCGGATACAAACCGAGCCGTCTTTGCCAGTTGCTTTTTCAGCCAACGGACGCCGGCTTCGCGTGTGTACTTTTCAATGATGACCTTTAAGGCTTCATCTTCAATCCTTAGTTTATCCGTATCAAGACCATGTTCTTCGAGAGTCTTAGGAAGAAGGTGGTCTTTTGCGATGGCAAACTTCTCATTTTTTGTGTAGCCCGAAATCTCAATGTGCTCCATTCTGTCAAGCAGTGGAGCCGGGATTGTTGCGAGGGAATTGGCAGTAGCGATGAACAATACATCAGACAGATCGTAGGGGACTTCCAGGTAGTGGTCTGAGAAAGTGTTGTTCTGCTCAGGGTCAAGCACTTCTAAGAGGGCACTGGCCGGATCTCCTGCATAGGAAACGGCAAGCTTATCGATCTCATCGAGAATAAAGACAGGGTTTTTCGTGCCTGCTCTTTTGATGCCCTGAATAATTCTTCCGGGAAGGGCGCCGACATAGGTCCTGCGGTGCCCCCGGATCTCTGCTTCATCCCGGACACCCCCGAGGCTGATCCGGACATATTCCCGCCCGAGGGCTTCTGCAATACTCTTCCCGAGGCTCGTTTTCCCGGTACCGGGAGGGCCTGTCAGAAGAATGATTGAGCCCTGTTTCTCCTGTTTTAATTTCATGACTGCCAGGTGCTGGATGATCCTCTCCTTGACTTTTTCCAGCCCTTTGTGGTTGTTCTCGAGCACCCTGCGGGCCTGTGCGATATCGATGCTCTTTTTCTCTTCGGTAACCCAGGGAAGTTCGAGCAGGAGGTCGAGATAATTCCTGATAACCGGGCTTTCATGGTTCTGGCTGCCACCCGTTTCAAGTTTTTTGAGCTCTGATAATGCCTTCTTTCTTATCTCATCAGGCATCTTTGAGTTCTCGATCTGTTCCCGGTATCCCCCGTCTCCCGAAGTGGCCTCGCCCTCATTGAGCTCTTCCTGGATCATCCTGAGCTGCTCCCGGAGCATCGCTTCCCGGGTGGACTTGTTCACCCGGTCGGAGACTTTTTTTGCCATCTCAATCCGGATGTTGATATTCTCTCTTGTCCTGATCAGAAGCTCAAGGAACGAGATGTACCGCTGGCGGATAGAATCGATCTCGAGGAGCGCTTGCTTCTCGGCAAGGTTGACCGGCAGGAAAGGCATGACGAAACCCATGATCTGGTCGACGGAGTCCATCCGGTCAATCGGCCGGGTAAACTGTTCGGAGCCGTTAAAGCGGCTGCTGATCTCGTGGATGGTGCTTTTTATGTCCACAAGGATCCGGGCCTGCAGGTCTTCTTCAAGATCCTGCAGGTCGGGGACCGGTTCGTATGTGGCATAAAATTGTCCCTCTCTTTGAGACAGGGAGAGAGCCTTTACTCTCTGCACAACCTGCGCACAGATCAGGTACCCTTCGTCTGCAGGCTGCACGTGTGAGATCCGGAACAGGTTGCCGGTTTTGTACAGCGACTCTGTGGTCACTTCTGATGGCCTCGTGCCGCTTTTCAGGGTCAACCCGACTGCATGCGCAGTTTCGGTATCCTTCATTTCAGCCAGCAGGAGGTCTCCGGTGGCCCGCTCAACCGAAAATTTTGTCCGACTGTCCGGGTAGACGACGATCTCAAAGAGTGGTATGACAATTTTTTCCTGTGAATTATCAGTTTGTTCTGGTTGCATGGTTTCCTCAATAATTTTGTTCGATATTACCTGACTAAAGACCAGGACAAAAAAATTACCCGACCTTCTGCAGGATCTCAATCAGGAGATCCGTTTCATGTTCATCCAGAGAGTCTATCATCTGTTCGATCACCCGGCGCAGTGCATTATGTTCGGCTTTTGCAATCTTCTGCCCCTTATCAGTCAGGCGGATGTACAGGATCCTCCCGTCATCCGGGCAGCGTTCACGGTACACACACTCCATCCGGACAAATTTGTTGATCATTTCAGTGATAGTGGGCTTTGAGTTCCTGGTGATCTCAGCCAGCCTGCTGAAGGTGACTTCTCCCTGTTCATCGATGGCTTTCAGATAGGCGATCTGTTTCACCGTCATATCAGAAAGTCCGCATTCGGAGAAGATATTGCAGGAGCATTCATTTTTAATCCTGATCAGGTTTTCAAACACTTCGTACAAATGCTCCTCTCTATCCATCATACTCCGATCCTTCGTTAGTTAGGGCTTACCTAATAATTAAGGTTACGATCGTGTCAATCGTCGTGTGTCAAGTAGAACCCTGTCGATAATCCCCTCATGTGCCAGGGTCAGGAAATCAAGACCCTTGAAAATACCATTTTTTTACGTAATGCCAACGGCAGCTCCAGGGCCTCCCTGACTTTGGCGACCGCTAGCATGACGGCCGCCACCGGACGATCGTCAGTCACGGTCGATCTTGTTGCAAAGGACATGGTCTTCAGTCCCTCAACAATCACGGTCCCTGCCGGTGCCGCCGTTGCCGGTGAATTTCCACAACCGGGAACCCCCGGGTTCCTCGCAGGTCACCGGGATTGCTCATAATTTTGCTGTCTACGACTCGCAGGCCGCCACAATAACGATATCTGCGGGGAAATCATAACCGGGGGCGGGGACGCTGTGTACCGGTTCACCGCACCGGCAACACCGGGCACCTACTTTTTCCGCTGCGACGTCCACCCATCGGTCATGAACGGGCAGTTCATCGTGCAATAGAGGGAACAGTGCACCCCATTTTTTCAAAATAAAAAAAACTCGCTAAAACAGCAGAACACACAGGGATGCATCCCAAATTATAAACGTTCGATCGAAGTTCTCATAATCAGCGACATACAACCATTCCGCGTAAGAGCAGGAATCCGCATATGGCACATCCCACGACACAACCAACCCAGGAAAAAACCCCGGACCGTAGGATGCAGTTTCATACCCTGTCGGAGAGCGAGCTCCTTTCAGAACTCAATCCCATTCCAGCAGGGATGACGTCAGAGCAGGCAGAAATCCGGGTGGAGCGCTTTGGACATAATGACATCTCCCCGCTCAGGAAACGGCCGTTCTTACTCCGGTTCCTTGAGCATTTCAGGAACCTGATGATCATGATCCTGCTCATTGCAGCTCTCATATCATATCTGATCCCATCTCCCGGTCTAGTGAAAAGGATCGTTTAAAATCCAATCCCTGCAGTAACATGGTACTATGCATGCGATCGAAGTCTCGCACCTGTCCAAACAATTTGGCACACTGACTGCTCTTGACGATATCAGTTTTTCCGTGGCCGAAGGCGAGACTTTCGGTTTTCTTGGCCCCAATGGTGCCGGAAAGACCACAACCATCCGTATCCTGACCGGTATCAGCACCCCTTCCGCCGGAACCGCAACAATTTTCGGGAAGGATATTATCCGGGAGACCATTGCCACCCGGAAACAGATGGGGATTGTTCCCGAAACCTCGAACATATACGACGATCTCACCGGGTGGCAGAACCTGATGTTCACCGCTGAACTCTATACTGTCGGGAAAAATGAGCGCGAAAAGCGGGGACGGGAACTTCTCGAACTCTTCGGGCTTTCAGAGCGGCGAAATAACAAGGTCCACGACTTTTCAAAAGGCATGAAGCGACGACTGACGCTCGCAATGGGCCTTATCAACGACCCCCGGCTCCTGTTTCTCGACGAGCCCACATCCGGGCTGGACGTACAGAGCAACCTTATCATCAGGGATGTTATCCGCGATCTCAATGCACGAGGGGTCACGGTATTTCTCACGACCCACAATATCGAAGAGGCAAACCTTACCTGCGACCGGGTGGCGATCATCAACCGGGGGCGCATTGCCGCAATAGATTCCCCTGAACGACTGAAAAAGACGATCCAGAGTGTCCAGTCGATCGAGGTCGCATTCGATTCGGCAGCCGCTGGCCGCATAGAAGATTTAAAACAGATCCCAAAGGTGAGCGAAGTCAGAAAAGAAGGGGACAAATTCCGGCTATTCACTGAAGATCCCTCCTCGGTGATTGCCGCGATCATGGAGTATGCAAAGACTAACAACTCAAGGGTACTCAGCATATCCACGTTCGGGCCAAGCCTTGAAGATGTCTTCATCAAACTGACCGGGCTCGAAATCAGGACAAAAGGGGTGAGTACTGTTGAATGAAGTGGCTCGTATTCACGGACAGCTCTACGCTGAACTGCATGCTGCTTGGGCAATAGCAAAAAAAGATATTGCGATCTATTATCTCAAGCCGAACATCATCGTCTCCGGCGCACTGTTTCCCCTTTTCATGTTCCTTGCATTTGCAGTAGGGAAACCCGCCGGCCCTTCTGTTATGATCCCGGGACTTATTGCGATCACGATTCTCTTCTCCGCGTCATCCATAGAACCCGTATCTATTCCCATTGAACGCCGAATGAAAACATTTGACCGGCTCGTCTCAGCACCGATCTCCCTGAATGCGGTAGTGCTTGGCGAGAGCCTGAGCGGGTTCCTCTACAGCAGTGGTATAGCATTCGTACCGTTTATCGCCGGCATGCTCATCTTCGGGACCCAGATTTTGAGTTTTTTACCCCTTGTTACCGGGGTCATCCTCACCGCATTCTGCTTTGCGACGATGGGAACCCTGTTTGCAGCGTACCCGACAGAGAGCCCTGGCGATATCATGTCCATGCTGAACATGATCAGGCTCCCCCTCATTTTCATATCCGGTGTTTTTATCCCGATTGAGTCGATCCCTTCAATTGGCAGGATTGCCGTTTATTTTTCACCTCTTACGTATGGGAACGATCTTATCCAGGCCGCATACCTTGGGAATACTCACTTCAATCCGCTGATCGATGTCGCGATGCTCTGTGTCTTCATTCTGGTCTTCCAGATAATAGCAGACCGGCTCTATAAGAAATTCAACACGTGATCATTTTTTTTAAGAGAGAAGCAGTGAAACGGACAGGGTCTTGAGGTAGCCTGGTTCGTTCGATAACGAACCTCATCGATCTATTGATCGTCAGATCCGTGTCGGTGTCTTCCGGATATTACTGGCATGAGGGCGGTTGTTTTGCATGGATGTGTGCAGTGCCGGGCTTCGATGAAGAGATGTAATAAAACTATTAAACCCTACCATCCACTAGAGAAAACATGATGTGAACCCATGAACAGCATAAATATCAGGGAAGCAAATCGTGCAGAAGTCACAATCCTTGTCGATAATTATGTCGATATGCTCATGCTTCCTTCCACAGCAATTGATAAAAGGCCGCAAAATCCTCCCGGAAAACCGCTTCTCGCTGAACACGGGTTATCATGCCTCATCAGGGTCTTTGACGGCTCCGAGGAGCATTGCGTGCTGATGGATGCAGGAGTATCCCCCGCCTGTATGTCACATAATGCTTCCATGCTTAATATCGACCTGCGGGCTGTCGAATCTACTGTCCTGAGTCACGGACATTTTGATCATTTCGCCGGACTTTTAGAGTTCCTGAAGTTGTCAGGACATAAGATGCCGCTCGTGCTCCACCCGGACGCATTTCTTGAGCGCCGACTGAACCCCCCGGGAAGAACACCGGTCGCTCTCCCGAGGCTGGATGAACCATCTTTAATAAAGGGCGGAGCATTGCTCCAAAAATCAGGACCGCCTTCAGTCATTGCATCAGGTCTCCTTGCCCTGACCGGTGAAGTGGCGCGGACAAACTCATTTGAAAAGGGATTTCCATGGGCAGAGGTAAAAATAAACGGAAAATGGATCGTCGATCCGTTTCATGATGATCAGGGACTGATCATCAGGCTCCGTGATAAAGGGATAGTGGTCATCAGCGGTTGTGCCCATGCAGGGATAATCAATACCGTTCAGTATGCAAGGAAAATATCGGGGACGGACAAGGTCCACGCTGTCCTTGGCGGTTTCCACCTCTCCGGCCCGCTCTTTGAGCCTGTAATCGAACCGACGGTACAGGAGATGAAACGGATCAATCCTGATTACGTGATACCCATGCACTGTACAGGATGGAAGGCAATTAACCGGTTTGCAGAGGAGATGCCCGGTAAATTCCTCCTCAATACCGTCGGCACAACGTATGTATTTTAGGGAATTTTGTCCCTTTGCACTTTTTTAACCCCATGATACGGATTGTCCAGCGATTAATCCATTCATCCAAGTCTGCCATCACGCGCTCATCACCCCAGGACCTCTGCTTATTCCGGAATCTCCGATATATCATCTTTCAGAACGATCGTCCGCCACGAGACCCGCCCTTCCTCCACTGCTTTTTTGATCAGTGATTCTTCCCGCGTAAGTTTCCCCTTTCCTTTCTTTATTTCGACAAGTACTACGCTTATCGCATCGCCCTTCTCATCCTTTGCCTTTGTGTATCCGTCAAAAACAACAAAATCGATCGGATTGCCGATGAACCGGGCATCAGCAGGGGAATAGGTGAACTCCGGAAGGAGCGGGGCCATCTGCTCGGAGATTCTTCCCTTGAGTGTGGAGCGCGAGCGGTTGACAGAATCTTTTCGGATCTCGCCGGTGCATTCAATCTTCCAGCGTTCGAGATCGTTTCTCGCCCGCACTTCGATTACACTGATCCGCTGGGAGAAGTACAGATACGCGGCGACAAGGCCGAGAAGGAATGCAACGGTTATGATGATGAGGTCGAAGGTGGTCATGGTGTATGATAATTATTGGTTTGGCAGGGGGATTTAGAAGCTTCTCAGCAGGTGCCCTGCTTGGCTAAGGTAAGCGACGCTTTTATCTCCGCACCATGCAGTATGATCCATAATCAGGTCGAAAGATGGCTCAGGAGTACTCAGTAATACCTGCAGCCAGGATCCCGAGGGGAACCTGCAAGCTGTTCGGCGCGATCAAGGCACTCAGCACAATAAAAAAGAGTGTGATCCTTGTCCATGGGCCAAAAGGGTGCGTATACCATATAAATTATATCCTGGGAATGAGAGGTGACCGCCCGTCAGAGATCTATACGACATGTCTGGATGAACACGACGTGATATTCGGTGCTGAACAGAAACTCAAAGAGGCAATCGGGGATCTGGACCGGATGCTACGCCCGGAACTGATGTTTGTGCTCTCATGCTGCACCTCATGCATCATTGGCGAGGATGTAGACAGTGCTGTCAATGATACTCAGACGGATTCACGGGCGATTGCCATCTCTGCCGGGGGGTTTGAAGGGGATTTCCACGAGGGTTACAGCGAAACCCTGTGCCAGCTCGTAGAACAGCTTGTCCAGAAAACCGGCAGGATCGAATCCCGCACCGTCAACCTGATTGGCATGCTGCGGGCCGGCCCCGATCTCGCAGAACTCAGACGCATGCTTGGCCTGATCGGCGTGAAAGTCAACGCAGTTCTCACCGCGGATGCAACCCGGGAAGACCTGGAACGGCTCGGCGAGGCAGCACTCAACATCGTGCTCTGTGAGCCGTCAGGAAAGGAGGCAGCAATCCTTCTCCAGACCCTTTGTGGTACTCCCTATATAGTCGAAGAAATCCCTATCGGGTTCCAATCGACAACCCGGTTCCTGGAGCGGGTGGCAGAGAACCTGGGCATCCCTGCCCCCGTTTCTCCCCCCGGTAGTCCGGACCTGGGACCGGACATCGCCTCTTTAAGGCACCGGCATATCGCCATCGTCAGCGGCCCTACCCGTGCGGTATCAATGACCCGTTTTCTTGCAGAATATGGCGTTGTCCCCCGGCTGGTTGTGGTCGATTTTGACAGTTCCGTTCAGGAAAAAATCAAATCTCTTATCCACCCGCCAGGTGAAGTGCTGATCGAACCTCCTCACGAACTCGTCGTACAGAAACTGAAAGAACATTCCATCGACCTTCTTATCGGAGGGATGCTGGAGCAGCCGATAGCACAAGCTCTTGCAATTGAGCACATCGATATCATGCACGGGAGCCAGAAGACAATCGGGTTCGCAGGTGCGCATAACCTCGAGCAACTATTGTGTAAAAAAGGGACAGGATTTCAGGTCTTCAAATGAAGAGGAAGGAACATAACAAAATATGCCCATGCCTGGCCGGGAGGGACACCGGTCGATGACATGAGTTGACCGCGGCATTATATTCCGAAGGGAGGGGATTTGGATTCGGGGCCGGGTCTGCTTGTGGTATTGCGCAGTTGGGTTGGCAGGTTTTCCGGGAGGCGGGGTTTGAATGTGAAGCTTGTTTCCGGATGGTAAAACTCACCATACCAAAAGAATTCAGCGTCGTTCGGACAGCACACAGATTGCACGATGCGGGCCATACTTGCCGTTGACTTCCATGGTTTTTATTTCCCGGATGGTGAAATAAGGGGAAACGAGTTCCCGAAGTTCAGATTCTGATGAGAAATAGAGCGTAGTCCCTACGCGGGTTTTACGGTATTTCCCCCTTCCGCCAAACTGGGGGTCTTTCTCACTGAAACAAACGGAAAAGTATGTTGCCTCGGGCTTGAGGATTTTATACACATTTCTGATATAGGTCTCGCGGTCTTCGGGAAATATATGATGCAGGAATTCCCAGTCAAAGCCAAAGTCAAATATGCCGGTCACTTCATGTAGGTCGCCGAGGAGGTCAGCGACAATAAACCTGCACCGGACTCCCCGTTTTTTTGCATTTTCTGCCGCGATTTTTATGGCTGTGGGGGAACTGTCGACACCGGTTACATCAAACCCGAGGCCTGCGAGATATATCGCATAGTTGCCTGCTCCGCACCCGAGATCAATTGTCCTGCATGGCCGGACTTTCCGGTCCTGTACAAGTTGGACGAGCGCATCCGGAGGGGTCTCGCTATTCCAGGGAATTTTATCCAGCGGTACTTTCTGGTAAATCCTATCGACATCGAAATATTTCATACATCCAGCTTGATGGAGTAATCAACCGGGGGAAGGTTTCAATTTTTCCCTGGATTTTTACAAAAAAAGGGATCTTCCTTTTTCTCATGCATTTCACCCGGTTCAGGGTCTTTCTGCGGAACAATCAGATATCACATACGGGATGATCTTCGTGCAGCAGGATAGGAAACATTATAGTCCTTACAGATCTTATTTTGTGAGTTATAATTTACATCTCCAGGATACAGGCCCGGATCACACCGGAGGATAATACAAACTCATGGATAAAAATACGACCGTAGGCGATGCCACAGGTCCTGTCAAAAAAGAAATTGACTACAAATGGATCGTCCTCTCGATTACGACCATCGAAATGTTCATGGTGTCCGTCAACGGGAGCATCACCCTTATTTCACTACCCGCGATCTTCAATGGCATCAATATCGACCCGCTTACATCGTTCCAGTACCTGATCTGGGTACTGATGGGGTACAGTCTCGTCACCGCGACACTGCTCCTCAGTTTCGGTCGGCTCTCGGATATGTACGGGAGAGTAAAACTCTACAATATCGGTTTTGCCATCTTTACCCTCGGATCCGTCCTGCTGTTTCTCACTCCGGATAAAGGGGACGCGGGCGCCCTTGAGCTGATAGCCTTCCGTCTCGTCCAGGCTGTGGGTGCGTCATTCACCTTCTCCAACAGCGCAGCAATTCTCACTGATGCGTTTCCTCCAAATGAACGGGGTAAAGCGCTGGGACTGAACATGATGGCATTTCTCTCAGGCCAGTTCATTGGCCTTATCCTCGGCGGTATTCTCGCGTTCTATAACTGGCGGTACGTGTTTCTCGTCAGTGTGCCTGTTGGTATCCTGGGCACGATATGGGCATTCCTGAAACTCAAAGAGACACCTTTGCCAAAACGGGCCCGGAAGATCGATGTATGGGGCAATCTCACCTTTGTCGGGGGATTGACCATCTTCTTGATCGGTATCACGTATGCACTGCTTCCGTACGGGCAGGATCCGATGGGATGGACCAGCCCGTGGGTTCTCGCATCGTTGTTTATCGGTATCGTGCTCCTGATTGCATTCCCGGTTATTGAAAACCGGGTTGCGGACCCGATGTTCCGGCTGAGTCTTTTCAAGAGCAGGATTTTCTCCCTGGCAAACACCGCCGGATTCCTGAGTGCGCTTGCCCGCGGCGGTATGATGTTCCTTTTGATCATGCTGCTGCAGGGTATCTGGCTGCCGCTCCACGGTTACAGCTACGAATCAACACCGTTCTGGGCCGGGATATTCATGCTGCCGCTTACAGCCGGTTTTGTGATCATGGGCCCCCTCTCGGGCTGGCTGTCTGACAAATACGGTTCCCGGTGGTTCGCTACGTCCGGTATGTTCCTTATCGCCCTCTCTTTCCTGATGCTGGCCATGCTGCCCTATAATTTTGATTACCCGATCTTTGCCATCGCACTCCTGATCATGGGCCTTGGGAATGGCATGTTCGGTGCACCGAACATTGCGGCCATCATGAATTCTGTACCTCCTGAAGACCGGGGGGTAGCATCGGGCATGAGGTCGATGCTGCAGAACAGCGGAATGGTCATTTCCATGGCCCTGTTCTTTACCATCGTCATTATCAGCCTGACGCGCTTGTTTCCCCCGGAACTCGCTATATCGCTTGCAGATACCGGGGCCCCGAACCTTATCGTTCCTATGAGCGTTATTCCGCCGACAGGGGCACTATTTGCCGCGTTCCTGGGATACAACCCTGTTCAGGCAATCCTTATCACGTTACCCCACTCGGTTGTTGCTTCGATAAGTCCGGCGACCATAAAGATCCTGACCGGCACAACCTGGTTCCCGACAACACTTGCACGTGCCTTCATGCCATCGCTCAGGATCTCCTTTTATATAGGCGCAATAATCTCTCTCGTTGCAGCTGTATTATCATTCATGCGGGGGCCGAAGTATGTACATGAGATCGATGAACAGAATTCCGAAAACTAACAGAAATACAGGGACTGGCAACTGGGTCAGATGATAACATATCTGAATGAAAAAGATTATACCAGGTATTGTGAAGGGTGAAACGATGACGAAGATATTTGAAAAAATTCTTATTGCAACAGACGGATCGATGAAAAATCAACCTGCAGTAAGCAAAGGTCTGGAGCTGGCAGGTGAATTCGGATCTGTCATCTATGCCATATATGTGATCGACGAAACTCCGTTTACATCGGCCCAGGCAGAAATATTGACGGACGAGATTTATGTGAAATTAAGGGACGAGGGGGAAAAAGCCATTGAACAAGTGAAACGGATTGCAAATGGGGTGATGGTAGAGACCCTGGTATTATCTGGCAGACCCGCTCATGTGATAACTGAGTTCGCTGTAAAGAACAAGGTCGATCTCATCGTTGTTGGCTCCCAGGGTAAGAGCGGTCTCGAAAGACTGCTTTTGGGTAGTGTTGCCGAAAATATCATACGAATGGCGGATTGCATGGTTCTCGTAGTAAAAAGGAAATAAGATTGATACGTGGACTACGTCGGGAGTCAGATTACAGAGTCACGAAAAAATACCGCAACTGTACGGACTATCCTTTGAGTAAATCTTTCATTTAATGGGAAATAACCTTTAATACGGGAACCAATATTTCCCTCGATCCTTTTGTATCATTTCCCTCCAATCACTGGAACCCTGAGATAAATCTGTTATTCTGATCGGCGTGCCTTCAAGTCATCTCGTGACGGTACGCATTGGAAAAATCTATTGACTTCATCTATAGTCCCTTCATCAGGTTCCTCTTCTGAATAACCTTCGCACACCCGATAAACACCAGGATCACGGCCGCGAGCGCCAGCATATCGACCCAAGGTGGATAGACCGCGTCGCCGTTCAGCGCCGCGTGGAAGAGATCGACAAGGTACGTGAGCGGGGAGAGTGAGGTGAGTATCCATTCCCAGCCACTCAATTGGCTAAGCGGAATGAAGATGCCCGAGACGAAGATAAGCGGGAGCCTGACGAGACTTGAAAGCATCATGATGTGCGACGGGTTGTTCATTGTCGGTGAGGCGAGCAGGGTGCCGAGCGCTGCAAAGGTAATCGACCCGAGTACGAACGCGAGGAAGAGGAGCCCGGCGTTCATGAGGGACAGATGGAGGAGGATCGCACTGGCCGCAAAGACGATTGTTGTTATGGCAACGCCGAAGATCGCGCCGGCCAGCAGGTCGCCGATGATGATGCTCTCGAGGATTACGGGAAGGGAGACGAGCCGCTCGTAGGTCTTCTCCCGCTTCTCCCACGGGGTGATCAGCGGACCGACCGATGACGCAGTAAAAAAGAGCATCATGCCGAGAAATCCCGGGAAGAAGAGGACGAGGTCGAGGTTCCGCCCGATGAAAAACGTGAAGAACATGATGAGGGGGAAAAGCAGGCCGAAGACGACCACCGGCCCCTTGAAATAATAAATCCGCATGTTCTTCTCGGTGATGACGAGGATGCTCCGGGCAAATACGTTCAGGTCCAAGTTACACACCTTCCGTGAGCCGGACGAACGCCTCTTCAAGGGTCGGGTTTGACGTTGCGATAGACACGATTGTCAGGTGGTCCCGCTCTGCCAGGGACGCGAGATACTTCACCGCCCGGTCCGGGTCATCCGTGTAGACCCGCCACTTGTCCCCCCATGACTCCGTCCGGGTGATACCGGGGGCTTTGAACAGCTCGTGTCCTACCGGCTGGTCGAACGAGATCTCGACATACCGCGAGGTATCAAAGGTCTTCTTGAGTTTCTCGGGGCTGCCCGTTGCCACAATCCTGCCCTTGTTGACGATGCTGATCATCGAACAGAGCGCATTGGCCTCCTCAATGTTGTGCGTGGTGAGAAGAACCGTGCTGCCCTCCCGGTTCATGTGCCGGACCGTGTCGATCACGAGCCGCCGGCTGTACACGTCAAGTCCCGTGGTCGGTTCGTCAAGGATCAGGACGGGCGGTGAATGGACGATGGCGCACGCGATGCTGATCCGCTGGCGCATCCCTTTCGAGAACGTGCGGACAAGGTCATTTTTCCGTTCCTCAAGCCCGAGCCGGGCAAGAATCTCGCCTGCCCGCTCTTCCCGGCTGGCACGGTCCATTCCATAGAATTTCGCAGTTATAAGAATATTCTGTTCTGCGGTAAGATCACTGTAGACCGTACCGTTCTCGGGAATGACACCCATCTTCAGCTTCGCGGTGAGCGGGTCTTTGTTAACATCCGTCCCGAGGATCCGCACCGATCCCGCATCCGGTATCAGCACGCCGGTCAGCATCCGGATCACAGTGGTCTTTCCCGCGCCGTTCGGACCGAGGAAACCGAAGATGCCGCCTTGCGGAAGAGTGATACTGACATCGTCGACTGCAATGACCGGCCCGAATGTTTTACGAAGATTATTCGCTTCGATTGCATCCATGCGTGGTGTTCCGGGATTAACATTCTTTGGAATGCCTTATGAGGATATCTGTTTCCCGGCCAACGGGCATGGTGAGACTGAAGACATATAGAGGGCATTTTCCGGAATCTTTTTTCTGAACACTCTGTTATAAAACACTCCGGAAAACGGGGTACATATACACTTGGTGCTTTGAGAGAGAACCACGGAATTTTCAAAAAAACCGGTAGAGAAAAGTGTATCCCGGATGCACCGTTCCGCCATCTCATGTACGCAAGAGTGTCATCGGTTACCGGAGACCTGCTTTTTTGCCTGCACTCCCTCCCTTCGCAGACTCGCTACCCGCAGAGATAGCCTTAAACACGTCCCCTGCAAACCTTATCCCGGAGAGAAGAAAAACATGGAGAAGATAACGCTCGGCCCGATGCCGTACATGAGTGTCCTGCCCACCGTGCTCGTGGGCGCAAATGTCAAGGGTAAGCCAAACTACATGACCGCTGCCTGGGCTACGGTCGCCTGCATGGCGCCGCCGATGGTCTGCGTCGCAATCAACAAGGCACGCTACACTGCAAAGGGGATCGAAGAGAATAAAACCTTCAGCCTGAACATCCCCTCCGCAAAACAGATTGTCGAAACCGACCACTGCGGCCTCGTCTCCGGTGCGCAGGAGGACAAGTCCGGGGTCTTCCGGTCGTTTTACGGTAAACTGAAAACTGCCCCCCTTGCGGAAGAATGTCCTGTCAATATTGAATGCAGGTTGTTCAACTCTGTTGACTGCGGGAGCCACCGGCTGCACATAGGTGAAGTCGTAGAGATCCATGCTGACAAGTCCGGTATGACGGACGGGAAACCGGATATAACAAAAATCCACCCCCTCGTGTACGCCCAGGCCACCTATTTTGGTGTGGGAAAACAGGTAGACATGGCGTTCTCGGCAGGGAAGAAGTACAGGAAAAAGTAATACCGGGATATTTACCGGATAACCCGGTCAGGATTGCCGCCCCGAGCGGCGTTCAGCATAGGATATCTCACTGCTTTTTTTCGTCCGTGGCTCTTCTGACGATGTTTCATCCACGGACTTATCCCCGTCCGGAATTATATCTATCCGGGTATCTTCTCCTTTTTCTCCGGTATCCTGAACGGTATCGGTTGGTGTGTGTCTTTTTCCGGTAAATGCAAACCTGCTGCGGGTCGGAGATGATCCGCCTCCGTGAGCGGTATCGGCAGCACTGTTCAAAAGTCCGGCATTTGCATCTTCTTTACCCTGCTCCGTGAACACCATGAACTGCAGGAAGGCTTCCGGCTCTCTGAACACTGATGCGTCAATCCCTTCAAATACTATCGTCCGGCTTACCGGTCCATACCACCCTGCAGCCCGTTCTGTTATCGTATCATTGCCGGCTTCGAAGATATATACGCGTTCAATTTCGCCATGTCTCCCCCATGCGGTCTCGACGATACCATTATGATCAAAGGTGAAGGTTTTACCAACCGCCCCGTATTGTCCACCCTCCCGTACAGCAATCTGCAGGCCGCCGTTTTCATACCGGAATGTTCGCGGCCTCTGACCGAACGAGAATGTTTCTTCAAGCATCCCGTTCTGATCGAAGATGAACCGCCGGAGAATCTTTTCTTTAACGGTAGTATCGCGTTCCGTCATCGTGTCAGCGGACGGACCAAAGAGATAGAGCCGTTTTAGGTTTTTTCCGGTATCCAGTACCCGGACACCATCCTGGCCATACTGGTAGAATCTGGTGACTGTTCCTTTCCGGGTCCCTGCAAATTCAGTAATGACTGCATCTGCCATCTTAACCATTCACTCCGTTAAATACTGGTTTTCTAGCATTTTTCCTAGGGTAAGAAATACTTTCTTCCTTAGTGCGATTCAAAAAACGGGATAACCATTCCTTACCGGCACTCCCCATTCCTGTAAAAAGGGTGAGCAGACGCACGGCTCGATCTTTCGAGAGTCATATCAAATTGCAATTTCAAAACGCGGTTTTGCATTCCCTGGCACCTGATATTACTTAAAAATTTGGTTTGGCCCGCGTGATGACTTGCATTCTGATTCACCTCACTTTTTTATTCACGGGCAAACTTTCATGGATGAGAAACAACCCGGTAATTATACCATACATAAAACCAGCAAATGCTCCCTTAATACCGTTAAGGAGCCCCAAAAAAAAGGTAAGCCCGAAAACAATTGGCCAGAACCAGAACCTCGCCCTTTTGTAGTCCCAACTGTCATGCAAAATTTGAATTTCATTTTTAATAGCGCTTAGCATATCCGTTCCCTGCCTCGTTCTTCGTAGAAATTAGTTGATGATATTACTTGGAGCAATGATTGATGGTGTTGTCTTGGAAAACGGATATGAAGCTCCAAGACCAGGACGTATTTCAATATTTATTTTGGTATCCCTCGGGACCGCAGTTATATTAAATTGTATTTCCGTCTGGTCCCCTGATACCATCGTTGATTGAGACGTTCCCACACCATTTTTTAATGCAATAAAGTTTGTGTCTTCCGTTGAAGAACTTGCATTGGTCCATGCCAATATTGTTGGAGCGATCGTTGGTGTAGAAACGACGATATTCATCTTTTCCAGATCAATATAGGGAGTGCCCGGGATAAGCCCGATCGTGAATCTGATCTGATCGATTCCTTCTGTTGTATTCGAGGCTAATCCGTAAACATTACCTACCAGCTGGACGTTTGTAGTTGACTGTTCAACACCTCGGTAGACAGTCTCCTGGGCCTTCTGGGTTGTGTAGAACCCGGCACCCAGGACCACATATGAGAACACCGATGCCACGACAATAAATGCAATCAGCACAATCGCCGCCTCAAGACCGGTGAACCCTTCTTCATTTGCATACCCATCGCACATAGAACCACCTGAATAATTCTTGGACAATGGAACCATCCAATGCCAATTAACGTATCAACTCAGCGTTATAGTATATAAAAACATTTATTTTAATCAAACAATTTTTTAGACTTTTTTTCTTTTTTTAACACTAAAATTTGGCTAAATTGTAAAATGTCAGGCGTTGATATTTTATCTGATAGTAGCTGCTTTCCATTCGCTGACGTCTCCTTATGATAAACAATATGATTGTATTCTTTTTCCTTTTCAAAATCTGGAATATACCCAAACCATTATATGAGCTTTTTCCTTAAGGGCGTGTATGTTGCAGGATCTCAGGACAGCAGTTCTCCTTGCTCTGGTTGCAGCATGCATAACAGCGGCGGGATGCAATGGAAACCAGGGAAACAGAACGATGACACCAATTTTACCGACTGTAACGGTAAGTACGACTCCCGGTGCCAGGACCGACCTTACCAACCAGGATTCTTCCCAGGCGGCCATATTCAGGGACGGGGCATCATACACCACACTGGGTGATCACCGGCTAAATATCAGTCTTGAAACAGTGGCGGGTGGTTTCTTCTCCCCAATGATGATCGCCGTACCTGGTGATGGTTCCGGTCGCATGGCAGTCGTGGACCAGATCGGGATTGTGAAGATGATAACTTCTGATAAAAAAGTCCAGGATCAGCCGTTCCTCGATGTGCGTGACCGGATGGTAAAACTCAGCACCGGGTATGATGAACGCGGCCTGCTCTCCCTTGCCTTTCACCCGGATTTCAAGAATAACGGGCGCGTTTTTGTTTATTATTCTGCGCCGCTGCGGTCAGGAGCTCCGGCGGGCTGGAGCTGCACCAACCGCCTTTCTGAATTCCATGTCATGGCTGGAAATCCCGATACGGTTGACATGAGCTCTGAGAAGATCTTATTAACCGTTGACAAACCGTACTCCAACCACAATGGGGGACCACTTTTCTTCGGGCCTGACGATGGCTATCTCTACCTTGCTCTTGGTGACGGTGGCGGTGCCGACGATACCGGTACCGGCCATACACCGGGGATTGGCAATGCGCAGGATGGAACAACTCTCCTCGGGAAGATCCTGCGGATTGATATCAATAAACCAGGTGAAGGGGGCAAAACGTACGCAATCCCGCCGGATAACCCGTTTGTCGGGACTGCGGGGTTTGCCCCCGAGATTTACGCGTTGGGATTCCGGAACCCTGCATACGCTTCGTTCGATGCCGGCGGGAACCATATGCTGATCACCGCAGTGGCCGGCCAGAATCTTTTTGAATCGGTCTTCATCGTTGACAGGGGGGGCAACTACGGCTGGAATATCAGGGAAGGCACACATTGTTTCAGTCCCGCCGATGATTCAAAACCTCCTGCCGGTCCGTGCCCGATTACAGGAACCCGCGGGGAACCGTTGATCGGACCGATCATTGAGACCGGTCATGACGTAGGCAATGTGGTCATTGGCGGGTATATCTACCGCGGGACTGCGATGCCGGACCTTGCCGGGAAATATATTTTCGGGGAATGGAGCTCCGGTTTTTCCAGCGGGAATGGCACCCTGCTTGTCTCGACACCGCCAGATAGCTATAACCTCCGATTGTATCCCTCCGTTGTAGACAACATCACGCCATCAGACAACCGCATGTGGACAACGCAGGAGTTAAGGATTGCGAACAATCCGGACGGGCGGATTCACACGTTTGTCCGGGGATTCGGTGAAGATGAGAACCACGAGCTGTATGTCCTGACAAGCATGAAAAGCGGCCCCGATCCGGTGGCAACAGGACAGATCTGGAAACTTGTTCCGGGATGAGGTGTTGGATATGATGAGTCTGTTATCGTCATACAAGATGGGAGACCTTACATTCCGGAACAGGATGGTGATGGCACCGATGACCCGCTGCCGTGCGATTGAGGGCAATGTCCCGGGCCCGCTGACTGTTACGTATTATACCCAGAGGGCATCTGCAGGTCTGATCATCACTGAAGGGTCCCAAGTGAGCACACAAGGTGTCGGTTTCAACCGCACGCCGGGAATTTATTCCCCGGAACAGGTCGCTGGCTGGAAAAAGGTTACTGCCGCAGTACACCAGGCCGGCGGGACCATATTTCTCCAGCTCTGGCATGTCGGGCGGATGTCGCACCCCGATTATCTCAGTGGCGAGATACCGGTCGCACCGTCAGCAATCCCCGTACAGGAAGAAATTCATACCCCAACGGGAAAAGATAAAATTCCTGTTCCCCGTGCCCTCTCGTCCGGTGAGATCCCGGGTATCGTACACCAGTTCGGGCAGGCAGCGAAGAACGCCAGAGAGGCTGGTTTTGATGGCGTGGAGATTCATGGGGCGAACGGTTATCTGCTTGACCAGTTCCTGCGGGACGGATCAAACAGGCGTACCGACACCTACGGGGGCAGCCTGAAAAACCGCATGCGGTTCCCGCTCGAAGTTGCCCGGGCTGTTACAGGGGAATGGGGAGCGCGAAGGGTGGGATACCGTATTTCTCCCCATTTCTCTGTCCACGGCATGTCCGACACAGATCCTGCCGGTACCTTCTCTTGTTTTGCAAAGGAGTTGGACAGGATTGGCGTTGGCTATATCCATCTTGTCGAACCTGTTGGCGGCAGGCTTGGAGTGACTGCTCCCGATGCACTCATAGCTCCTCTTATCCGGGGAAAATTCAACGGGACGCTTATGCTGAACGGGGGGTACGACGCCAGCAACGGGAATGGGGTGATTGAAAGCGGGCTTGCAGACCTTATATCGTTCGGGGTACTGTTCCTTGCCAACCCGGATCTTCCCGATCGTTTCGGCAGGCATGCCTCCCTGAATCGTGAGGACACATCGACCTTTTACACGGGAGAGGAGAAGGGGTATACCGACTACCCGGCACTGGGAACTGGCATACGGGAGCCGGTTCGAGTGAGAGAAAAAAACCGGTTTTTGAATCATATCGCATCGCTTGAAAAAGAGAGATAAAACATGTCCTCCCCCATGCCGGAATCAATAACTCCTGCCCGCACATCCCCATGATGAAAAGGTGATGCACGAACATATTTTTACGTTGATGCGAAGAAGCAGGAAATTTCTCAAAGAAAGTTCAGAAATAACAAGATATTTGTTTATTTATTAATAAAATTCTCAATTCTTTTCATTCTACAAAATGAAAAATCCAGTTACTTTTATTTACCGTGCCGTATACCGAGAAGTCATGCCATACATGCTGGTCCATCACAAGGTGCGCGACTTTGCGCAATGGAAACCATTCTTTGACCGACAGGAAAGCACCCGGAAAGCCAGCGGGTCAAAAAGTGCACAGGTTTTCCAGAACACCGACGACCCGACGGACGTATTCATTCTCTTCGACTGGGATATGCTTGAGAACGCAAAAAAATTCAGCATGTCCGAGGACTTAAAAAGGACCATGGAGCAGGCCGGTGTGCTGGGAAAGCCACACATCCACTTCATAAAAGAGGTTTCAAAAAGCAAGGCCTGAATCTGATCATTACCGATTGTTTACGGTTCAGGTTAGCCGGTCCGCCGCCACAGGAGACCTGCTCCCCCCCCCTTTACAATCTCTCCATCCGGAATTCCCTTCCCGCGAAGGGAACCCGGAAAAATGGAGAGAAGGCCCGTTCTGGATCTCCGATCGGGGTTTATCTCCGGCGGTCACTGACGGGATGTTACGGCCCTGAACCCGGAGTGGACTGGTAGGGGGAGTGTTCCGTCCACATAGCCCGCATCCAAAGGCCTTTTTCTCCGGGGATATCCTCCGGTATGACGGTTCAACCGTAACCGGTGGCCCGCCGCAGTTCACGATGGACATGTCCCGGGAGCGCGAGTCCCTCCGGAAGATCGCGGCCCTTGATTTCGATCTCCTGCTCCCCGGGCATGGTGTGCCGCTCCGGCCTGACGCCTCCGGGAAGATCCGGGATTTCGTGGGAACTGTACCTGATGGAGGGTAATGATCGTACCCGGGATTACCCTGTTTTCATACTACGCAACACGCCCCTCGTGGTCACCATGCTTATTCATCCGGGATTTTGCGCCGGGATCGTGCATCGAATAAAATCTCTGTTTTGACCATTCTGATCGAGATTTGACAATGACGGATACTGACGGAGAATAAAACCGAGGTCGGAAAGAGAGGGCACCAATGGGGTGCAACTACCGTCACAGCGACTGGTATGCAACCTTCGATATTACCGGGATGCCGGGCCCTGCCGGGAATTGTGCAGAGGGTTGGTTTGCGGGTTGGCCGGTGTCAGGGCGATGTGCAGAAACCTATTTAGCCGGCAGGAGGATCACTCCCTGAGGTGTCGCAACGAAGACAGGGTTCGGATGGGTTGAGACAGGAGGGGAGAGGTACGAGCACGATGTTGTGATCCATGTGGATCATACGATAACGAAACGGCAGAAGAAACTCTCAAAACCCTTCAAAGGCTCATATGGTCATACGCCGCTTTCCGGGGAGGAACTCACATTCCTCACAAGAGAAAAGCCGGAGGTGGTCTATATTGGTACCGGCCAGTACGGGGATCTGCCCCTGACCCCGGAAGCACAGGCTGTACTTGAGCGGTACAAGGCCCGGATCAAACCTACCCCGGAAATCCTCCAGGACCTTGCCACGGAGACCCGGAAGTTCACGGCAATCCTTCATGTGACCTGCTGATACCTGGCCTGCAGGTACGGGAGGTATAAACGAGGAAACAACTATGTTTTGGCTGGATGTGTACTGACTGCGGATACTTCTTGATGGAAGATTTTTCCAGCAGCGAATCAACAGATTACGAAACGAACAAGGATTGATTCTGTTAACCAGTTCCCAGGCAGTACGACCCGGTCTGTGGGTTGATGGAGCCGGGCTGATTCTCATCAGTTTTTATTTCTTCCTCCTGTACCAGATTGTCGGACCATCGGGACGGTACTCCCCCTGCTCCCGCTTAATAGAATACTAACATCCAGAAGGGTATTTGGTGAGAGGTGGTTAGTGATGCTGTTTCAGAAGCAGGCAGCGTCCCTCTACAAAACCTGCACAACCATGTGATCATCAAAAATGCGGTGCTAAAATGCAGAGACTCTATAAAAGGGTGCATTCTCCTTTCGTACAACGCGGTTGGTTATGCGTAGATTGCGGCCAGTTCAAAAAAGATAATCAGCCTAACTTAGACCAATTACTGGTGCCGCAGTTGTATCAGCAAAAATTGTGGGTTCACCCTTATAGCGTTCTAATTTTACTTTAACATTTTGAGAGGTCCCAATAATATTGGATTCAGTTGAGAGATATTCCCAGCGAATCAATATATTTGTTTGAGCAGAATTTGTCTTAACAATCTCATTAAATGACACGACACCACGAGCAAATATTTTGCTGTCCTCATAAGAATAACCAGCTATCTCTCCTTGATCATTATAGTGATATACTTTATTGGAGTAAAATTGAATCTCTAATGGTTTCTCACCATCTACGTTAAGACGATAGGCTGTATTTGGACTGACTGGGATAGAAACCTCATTTAAACCGCCACCCGTTGCAATGAGAACGTATTTACTGTCGACGACGGTTTCCCACATTTTTTCATCGATCGTGGGACTTGTAGTGATTTGATTTGTGGGAAGTGCAGTTATGGCACCATTCTGGTTATTAGTCTTATCTTGAATGCAACCTCCTGACCAGATACAATCAAATAGAATACCCAGAATGCAAATGGTATAAAATTTCATGCACAAAATAATTCATTATTTATCATAATAATATCTCATTATTTTTGACCCCTGCATTTCCAATCACGATTTGCCAACAGCAGGGACTTTTATATTTTCCATAACAGTATACGGTCAATGTTAAGTTCTAATTTGAATTTTGGAATTTTTAAAAACAATTTCTGATTCTTCTTCAATCATTCTTTTTCTTTCTTCCACTACAATAGGTGTGAGATGCCCATCAAGCCAATGCTCTTCCAAGAGGGATGTGCCAAGAATCCAATTTTGGTTATCACAATACCAATATTGTCTGTCACCATCAAATTTTATCAGCAACGGGTTTCCAGAATTATATCGTCCCGGTAACACGAAATACCGCGTTTTTGTTTCCATGAGTTATCACACGATGCTCGTTTTAAAGGGGAAGACCCGATAAAATGTGTCTCTGTCTGGATTTCGGATCTTCCTTAATCGATTAACCTGTCTGATGAAATAATAAAATCTGGCAAGGCACCGGTGCATTGCATAAAACAGTTTCAGCCTCCCCTTGCCACGAACCATTAAAGGATAAAGTAAAATTCAGAGATCGTGAAAACATACTGGTGTTCAAAGAAAATTTCCAGTATCTCCTGGATAAATACTGGAGCGGATCTTAAACCTGCTTTGGATCAATGCGATATGTCAAAATGCCCCTTGTGGGACGATGGGTTCTGTATCCACATCGACAAAAGAGATGCAGGGTAATCATTTTCACACCATTCATACCCATAAAAACATCACGAACCTGCCAAAAACGAAGGTGTGTGCGATCGAGAAGGCGTTTTATGTAAAATAAGAAAAATGTATTCTCGTTTAAAAGAAAGGAGAGAATATGAAGTCTTTTCTTTTAATCATCTTACTGGTCACAGTAATATCAGCTGCCGGGCGTATGTGGGGTAAATGCTTTGTAGAATGGGATCCATAGAGCATATCACGGAGAAAGAAATCATGGTAAAAAAATCTAAGCCATCAGGTAAAGGAGAATCTAAAGCATCAGTAGAAGAAGAGACTATACCATCAGGAAAAGAATTGAAAATACCATCGTACGAAAGTGGTGGGATAATTGATTTCTACTACTTATTTGGCGGGATAGGAGTCCTGATAGGGATCATTTTTATCATTGTTGGCCTTCTCCGTTATGTGTTCCATATTCTATAATTTCAGAGAAGTATGGGAGGATTATCCTAACTTTCCCCACCTTTTTCCTCACTACAGAACACGAATATGAGCTTTTTGTATTTTAACAGAATAGGAAATCCCTTTTTTAAAAAAAATGACGTCCGCTCAATAAAATACGGGACTGGAATTGGTTTTTTACAATGAAATATAAATCGTGAAAAAGGGGAGGATCAATTTTGGATCCTGATGATGTGAAATGTCTTTCGGATCCTGATTATTGTTGCCTGTGCTTAGGGGGTCAGGACGGTGTCGATGACCTGAATCACCCCATTGTTGCAGACGATATCGGGGGTAATAATTTTTGTACCACCATTAACAAAAATTACACCATTGCCACTGCTGATCAGGAGGGACTGTCCTTGGAGTGTATTTATTGTTCCGAGTCTCATGATATCCGCGGCCATCAATTCCCTGTTCACTACATGATAGAGCAGCATCTCCTTCAGGTAATACCCTTGGGGGTCCTTGAGAAGGGAATCGACCGTTCCCACCGGGAGCTTCTTGAAAGCATCGTCCGTGGGGGCAAAGACCGTGAAGGGACCGGGACCACTCAGGTTGCCATCCAGGTGTGACGCTTTCAATGCTGTGACCAGGGTGGTGAACCGGCCATCAGCTGCGAGAGTTTCAACGATGTTCATCATGCCCACCTGGGTGGTGGGTACAGCTGTTGTTACGGATGTCATCGGCGCAGCTGTTGTTACGGATGTCACCGGCGCAGCTGTTGTTACGGTTGTCATCGGCGCAGCTGTTGTTACGGTTGTCACCGTGGAAACCGGGGTTGGCGTTACTGTGGCGGGGCTCTGGGTAGCACATCCCGCAAACAGTACACCCGCCGCGATCAGGACTGCTAAAATAAGGAAAATACTTTTTATCTCCATGACTGAATTCTCCACATCCTGCTTTTACAGGAATGGTTTAACCTTGATATAAGATTATAAAGAATTTTCTACGGTTGTTCAAAATCCCCTGTTTAACCTTGATTTCCTAAGGTGTCGGATAAAAACAGGTACTTTCCAATCTCTGCAAGTCTTAACTAAAATTATCAACTAACCGTTTAACCGTTTAATTTTTAATTTTAATCACAACCAATTGTGGTTATTTAAAAAAACGGGGGTTGATCAAGAGATAAAGAAATTATTCTTAATAAATTTTTTTACTTCTTTTTCCGATGTGTAAATAAGATCCCTGATGTTCCAATTCTCTTTTGCGTGATTTTTGTCTAAAATCCAACTCCTCTTTTTCAATGACCAGTACCAATAAAGTCCGTCAAATTTTATCAGTAAATTCCTCTTACGGAGATATAAGACCGATTCATAATAGTCACACTTCAAACGCCCCTGTTTCCGGGATGGATCGTCGTTTGTCAAGCCATCTGTCATCGGGTCTGAAGGGTAATGGGTACAAGTATCAAACAGTCTATTTGTCATCGTTCGAATCTATCTATTAAAATAATTTATATTTGCCTGATTCTCCGGGTTACTTCATGAAACTCTGCGGTTAACAGAACGCGAATATGATCGTTGTTCTAACAACAGGAGGAGAGAGCCAGGGCCCGGATTCGAACCGGGATATGTTGATCTGCAGTCAACCGCGTGACTTTCCGCCACCCTGGCAAAGCGGAAGACCCGATACAATGTGTAGGTATTTTGGATTTTGGATCTTCCGTACACGATAACTATACTGATGAATGATAAAGTCTGGCGAGGCACCAGTGCATTGCACAAGAGTGCTCCTCATCTGAAGAACTAGAATCACGTTATCGATCTTGTTCCGGCTATTGTCTGGCAAATCGTGTACGGTGCAATAATATTATTATATCCTCGCTCTATTACTCCGTGGTGGATAATAACATGAAAACAATGGATGATGCTAAAACAGTGGATGATACTCGTGAGAACCTTGAGATTTGCAAGAAGTATTGTGGATCTTGTCCGACTTGCAAGGGTAACAAGCTTTCAGGGTCTCCACCCAACGCACTATTCTGTGCACGGGGAAAATCATCAGTTCCGTCAAAAGTAAAAACGATCAGTTGCTATTGTCCGGCATGTGAGATATTTACGAAATACGAGCTCATAGTCGGTTACTTCTGTGCTCAGTAATGAAGTAATAATTTATTTTTCCTGGTGATTTTGCCGCATATTCATTGATATGAAACCGGATCCGCACCGATACATTTAGATTTATCGGATGAATTCTCATTATGAAGAATCAACTCCTCTCCGGCGTTTTCGTGCTCTTTGTCATGTTCATCCTCATCGGCGGGTGCATGGAGCCGCCAATTAAAGAACCTGTGGTCTCGGTACAGGATATAGCATTATCGGATGTCTCGTTAATGACAATGACAGTAAATACGACCGTTGTCATCAACAATCCCAATCCCATCGGGGCAAAACTCAACAGGGTTGCGTTTGATGTGTATTACCTTGATGATACCGAAAACTACCTTGGTCACGGGGAAAGATCTGATATTGATGTGAAGGAGAACGGGAACACAACGATAACAATACCCGTAACCATCGGAAATATCCCGGCATTTCAGGCAGTGGGATCGCTTGTCCGGAAAGGATCCATTACACTCAAAGTCAATGGCTCAGCATTCATTGATGTAAAGGTGACTTCGTTCGAAAAACGATTTGAGGAGAGCAGGCAATTCCAGGCAACCGATTTTAAAGCTCTTATTCCTGTGACATCCCTTGCGGGAACCTCCATGAACGTCACGGATAAGTTACAGCAGCTCGGGGGATTTCTGGACATAGTACCGAAATGATGAAAGCCGACAGAAGAACCGGGCTTTTCCGTTTTTCACCTTTATTTCAAGGCCCGGCGTTTCAGGAGAACGGAAAACGCCGATCGCTAACCGGGACTGTCCGGACCGAGACATTCGAAACTATTCCCGTCGGCATGTTCTTTAAGATCGCAAAAGAGGCCTGAGCCGTACATTCCGGGGAACACGGTGTTCCCCATAATGTGCGGCTCCTTACCACTCAGGATGCAATGCCTCTGCCACCCGGTGTCCGGGATCTCCTATCCTGGAACAAGGGTGTTTATGACACCAACGGCACCCGGCTCACCGGGATTTTCCCAGCCGTGCTCCCAGTTCAAACGCCCGCCTGCAGTCCTGCGGGAAAACGGTCCTGCGCCGCTCCTTCCTCTCCTCCGGGTCGAAATAGTTGAATACGACCTTATTGTAGTCCTCGAACTGGAGCGTCTCGAAAGAGAAGAGGGATTCGGCGTGCCCGAACGTACGGTTAAGGACGCTTTCATTCAGAGCAGTATGGACAGTGTAGTGATAATCCTTCATCTGTTGTTCCGATACGTTCACCGTGTAGATGAACGCAGTCCCTATCTTCTTCACAAAGAGGGACGACATGGGATTTGTGTAGGCAAGGTACGGGAAGAGGAGCCGCTCCATAAAACTCCGCATCTCCCCGGTCACGGTTCCGAAATAGATAGGCGAGCCGAGGATGAGCGCATCGGCACCGGGTATCTTTTCAAGAACAGGAGTCAGTCCATCCTGCACGGCGCATTTCCCGTAGCTCTTCCCGTCTTTCAGCTTACAGGCAAAGCAGCTCGTGCAGCGGTATAGACGAGATCATAAAGATGGACCAGTTCCGTCTCCGCACCCTGCGAGGCAGCGCCGTCAAGGGCGTTCTGGAGCAGGGTCGCGGTATTCCATTTTTTTCTCGGGCTTCCGTTGATTGCGATTACTTTTGTCATGGAAATTACCTGCCGTTACCGCCACGTTACCTCAAGGGGCTTCCGTCGCGGGATCCCGTAGACTGTGTATCGCGGGGTGCCAAACATCATCGCATAAGCACATTTCCTTCCCGCGGGAAGACCGATTTCCTGTTGAATCGGTTTGTAAGACGCAGCTGCCATGGCGACAAAACCCGCCCAGCACGTCCCGATCCCAAATGCCGGTGCCGCGATATCGAAATGCGTGAGGGCAATGATGGCATCGACAGATGCGATAGGATTGCCATCCGGTAGGTGGGCAAAGAGCAGGTGCGGGGCGTTCCGGCAGATGACATCGTGTCCGCTTTCCCACGCTCCGATCAGCACCGGCACATAACCGCTCATCGGGTGAGGGGAATTTGCCAGGGTCTTCATCCACCCGATGGTCAGCCCGGCAATCTTTTTCACTGTCTTTGGGTCATGCACAACGATCCACTGCACCGGCTGCCCGTTTCCTCCCGATGCGGCGTACCGGGCGATGTCGAGAACCTGCTCTATCTTCTTTTTCGGTACAGGATCGTTCGTAAAGTGCCGCACGGACCGGCGTTTCCTGAGATAGAATGCCATATCGTCGGGAGATATAATGCCGGCACCGCCCGGCAGAGGCACTTTCTCGTCAGGGCGGACGTTTAAGAGGAGTGCCTGCGACGGGCAGGAGACCTCGCAGTGCCCGCACTGGATACACATCCCGGCTTTGGCATCCATAACCGTGGGAAAGGTGTTTTCACCGGCAGGTTCAACAATCGTCATCGGGCAGACAACAGAGCAGATCCCGCACCGGGTGCAAAGATCCTGGTCAACAAGTATCGTGGTCATGTTTTTTTTCTCCTGAAGTAATTCTCCTTATCCTGCTGTCTGCAGGCAACGATATTTTCAGAGACGGTGGTCCCTGACAGAAAGCCGTAATCAGGCAGAATGTGTACTATTTTTCTGCAAGGGCATTCTGAACCATTACGATAAAATATGCCTTAACCGAATATATAGGAAATACAGATAAAATAGTAACATACTTCCATCGGAGTAACCATAACCTACACCAAGAACGGAAAAACCTACCACTGCACAGTCGAGGCGGCACTGGACATGATCGGCGGCAAATGGAAACCGCTCATTCTCTGGGCCCTCGGCGATAACGTCATGCGGTTCGGTGAGCTGCAGAGAGGGCTCCCCTGGGTAAACGCAAAGATGCTGACGAAGCAGCTCCGTGAGCTTGAAGAAGACGGAGTTATTAAGCGGACCGTCTATCCTGAAGTACCGCCCCGACTAGGATATTCGATCACCGGTTTCGGGAAGACCCTTATCCCGATCCTTCAGGCTCTTTGTACATGGGGGGCACACTATCTCGGTGTTGAGGAAACTTCCTCATTCCCGTGCCCGGCAAAAACAGGAAAGATGAAGAGAAGACCCCTTGGTTTCTGATGGTATCCTCTTACGGAGAATTATTGTATCGCTCTAAGGTTCATACCCTCATCGCAATTGGTAAGAACCTGACATCCTTATACCGGCGGACTGAGCCAGGGTAAATCGTATGAACACCTTTTGGGAGAACCGTTTCCGCGAGGAGGGCAGGATATGGGGGGATACCCCGAGCCGTACCGCAGTATACGCGATCAGGCTCTTTAAAAAAGCAGGAGTGCGTGAAGTCCTTGTACCGGGCTCCGGGTACGGCCGTAATGCCGAAGCGTTTGCCCGGGCAGGGTTTGCGGTCACCGGTATAGAGATCTCAGATACAGCCCTGGCACTTGCCCGGCAGGGCTCTCAAAAAGTACGGTACTACCGTGGCTCGGTACTCGATATGCCGTTTGACGATTCGGTGTATGACGGCATCTACTGTTTCAACGTCCTTCACCTCTTCCGCAAAAATGAACGGGCGGCATTCCTGCAGCGATGCAGGGAACAACTGAAGGATGGCGGGGTGATGTTCTTCGTGGTATTCTCCGACCGGGAGCCCAGTTGCGGTACTGGCAGGATGGTCGAGGAGAAGACCTTCGAGAGCAAGCCCGGGCGTGAGGTCCACTATTATTCCACCGGGGATCTGGTCTCGGAGTTCCGGGGACTGGAAATACTCAAAAAAGGCATGATGGAGGACCCGGAAGAACATGGCAAAGAGGGGAGGCACACACACCTCCTCCGGTATATCTATGCCCGGAACTGAAAGTTAAGGTACGTATCTCAGGTTCATGGTCATTAATCTGGTAATGTCAATATACGTATGGAGCGGTGGAAAACCGCATGAAAGATAACACGATTATGCAATTCAAAAACGAACTGAATAGCTTCTTTATGCTGGTACTCCTGAACCTGGTATTCGGGGCAATGGCGATGGCATTCGGGATGCAGTTCGTAGTTTCTTCGGTACTCGGACTAAACGGGCTGCAGCCTTCAGTTGTTTTACGGGCACTCACCGGGGCGTTTTCCCTAATGTGTTTTGGACTTGGCCTTATGTGGATTCTTTCCAGCGCCAGAATCCTGAAGGGGATCACGGGAATCCGCAGGGAATACCGTAAACGTTCTGAGCCGGTACCCGGCGAAATCCTGACCGGCTGGATCGTACGCCTTATGGCCCATTACCGTGAGAACAAAAAAAGGATAGCATGGATGATGATCATCTGTACCCTGGGCGGCTCCGTTTTTCTCGCACTCGGCATCCTGAATGTTGTCCAGGGAATCGGTGCAGGAGATATAACGACCCGACTCCTCTCGGTCATCGCTGCAGGGATCAACCTGACCATCGGTTGTGTAAGCCTGAGGTTCAGCCTGTATTTCCAGAAGTATTCTGCTGCATGGGACCTGCGGTTGCAGGAAACTGTCCGTTCTGAGGAAACGCTTAAAAAATCCATGGGGATTGACAAGGAATGAACGGCCGTCGCTCCCCCTACGAAATTTACTGGGAGATCCTCGTGTACTGCAAATCTCCACGGTCGTTTACTGCAGTTATCAACCGTTGCGACCTCAACTCGAAGACCGGGCAGGAATATCTTGAGTTTCTCCATTCGAAGGGATATCTTTCTGTCATGAAAGACGGGGAAAAATCCACCTATGTTGCTACCGAACGTGCGGGTGACTATATTGCACTTTTTACCGAGATTTATCAGAAACTGTTCGATACCATTCCGGGGTTCAGGTTATAGTGTTCCCGGTCGTTGACCCTGCTCTCACGCAAGTGTCCGAGTATGCCAGAGCTCACCCGCAGGAAACCTGCTCTCCCCCCGGCTTGGTTCTCCGTTAATGAACTTTGTTTCCCCGGGGGTGTTCCGGCATTTTTACGCCGGGGAGATATCCACTCTTTTAGCCATAATCCCAAGATATTTGCTCCGGCAGAAAAATACCGGGTCATCACGACGACCCTGAGGTTCTGGATTCTTGCCGCATCCTTAGAACACGTGAAGCTTGGTGGAGCAGGGGGTTTGCGCAGGCAGGACACGGAAAGCGGACTGGTCTTGCCAGGATGCACGCCGGCGACCGGATCCTTTATTGTTCCCCGAAGCTTGCATCCGGGAGAGACGAACCGCTCCCTGCGTTCACTGCGCTTGGCGAAGTGGCAGACGATGAGATCGCGCAGGGAGAAATGTCACCGGGTTTCAAACCCTCCCGGAGAAACGTGAAGTACCTTAAGAGCGGCGGGGTGAAGATCAGGCCGCTTATCAACGACCTGCAGTTCATCCGGAACAAGAAGTCATGGGGAGCTGCAATCCTTCGACTTCCGGTAGGTTCGTACAGGACCCAGGAGATGATGAGGACCTCCTGATCACGTGCATGGGAATCGCATAATAATGTGGGAAGCGGGTATGCGTCGGTCGATCCGGCCTTTCAGCACTTCTCTTCACACGAAAGTATCTCAGCCGGATCAGCGCCCCCGCATCTCTCGATACAGCTTTTACAGCTGGCGAACTGTTGAGTTGTGACCAGACTGCAGGAGCCGCTGGTATTACTGCAGTATGCATACTGGCGGCACTTATCGCCAAGCTGGTAATACATCGGACAGACCTGCGGGGGATTTGGCCCGCACGCGAGGTCAAGACCATGGCAACTGGTGAACCCGCAGGTGAACGAGGTCGCGGTTGTCGTCGCGACCGAAGGTGATATCGGAGGGACTGCACCCACCGGCTGGGAAGACGTGCAGCCCGCGATAAGCATGGCGAGTACGGTTATGCACATCGCTAAAATGACCAAGGAAGTTTTCATCAGACCTTCACCTTTACTGATACAACAGATACGCGTGATAATATTTATGGGTCAATCTGGGAGCAACGAAATTTTTTTAGTCAACGACGATTTTTTTACGACTAATACAGTGAAGATCAACCGGATAACCTGTAAGGACCACATCCTGAACATCCGGGCGGCAGTTCTTGCTGCGGTTGTTGTGTTTCACGTTAGAAAAACAGCCCGGGGACAGCGGAGCGAGAACACGAAGTCCGAAATCCGATCTTCGGAGAATGTCAGGGTATATCGTCAGGTCCGGTCCCCAGCGTGCGGGATATGCCAAGAGAGTTCATCTGTCAAAAAGACCATATATCCGGATCAGACATGGAATGCAATAACCCTGATCCTGCAAACGTCGATGCAATGTCCAGGAATGTCCGGACATTCATAGCCGAGGTTATCGGGGATCTCAAAAAACTCATCATGGTGCCATCCGTTGCGTTTCCGGGATATCCCCCGGAACCAGTCCATCGGATGGCGGCAGCAACCGCAGACCTTTTGAGACGGTACGGACTGTCAAATGCCCGTCTGCTCGAAATTCCCGGAGGTTACCCTGCCGTGGCTGGCGATATCCCGCCCCCGCCCGGGGCACCAACGGTCCTCCTGTATGCCCATTATGATGTCCAGCCTGCACGAAGGGAAGACGGCTGGGAAACCGACCCGTGGACACCGGTCATCAGAGACGGGCGCTTATTCGGGAGGGGAGCTGCTGACAACAAGTCGGGAATTGTCACCATTGCCGCAACCATCAGGGCGCTCTCCGGGAGGTACCCTGTCGGCATCAAGGTGATTATCGAGGGTGAAGAGGAGACGGCAAGCCATCTTGAAGCGTTTGCCGAAGCCCACCCGGGACTGTTCCGCTGCGACCTGTTCGTCATCACTGATATGGGAAAGCTGGTGGCAGGCAGGCCGGTTCTGAGCACTACGCTGAGGGGCGAGGTTTCCTGTGTTGTCACCGCCAGGTCTCTTGCCCATGCAGTCCATTCAGGAGAATTCGGCGGCCCGGCACCCGATGCCCTGGTCGCACTCATCAAGATGCTTGCCACCCTTCATGACGAGCTGGGCGATGTTGCCATCGCCGGTCTCTCTTCATTTCTCTGGTCCGGATCGGAGTATCCTGAAGACCTGTACCGGCGGCTGTCCGGCCTGCTCGATGGTGTGGATACGATAGGCACGGGCACTATCGGTTCCCGGCTCTGGTCCAAGCCCTCCCTCACGGTCATCGGGATCGATGCACCTGCCGTCCGGGACGCTTCAAATATTCTCATCCCGCAGGCACGGGCCAGGATCAGCATGCGCATAGCGCCGGGAGCAGACCCGCAGCAGGAGATCCGGCTCCTGGCAGACTACCTCCGGGCTGCTGCCCCCTGGCACGTGCATGTGGAGATCAGCGAAGTTCATACTTCATCCGGTTTCATCTGCCCCACCGGCGGACAAGGCTATGAAGCTGCCAGGAAGGTTATGGGGGCGGTGTACCGCCGCCCGGTCCAGGAGGCCGGGGGCGGCGGTACTATCCCTCTCCTGAACGTACTGAAACGTGTCGTTCCGGGAGCAGAGTTTATCCTCTGGGGATGCGAGGACAACGAACGATCGAGGATCCATGGGTCAAACGAGAGTGTTGATACCGGTGAACTGGAACGGATGATCGTCACCCAGGCGCTGCTGCTGCAGGGGCTGGGGAACCCGGCCATGCTTCCCCGGTGAAAGGGGCAGGTTAGGACTCCGTAAAGCACGGTCAGATGAAGAAACGGTCATAACGTCTGGTCCGGGCTCTCAACCCATTGCGAAAGGGTTCCCATCCGCCGGAAAGCCTCCAGCATGGGGAGACCGATCCCAGAACGACGGGCATTGCAGAAGAACCTCCACCGGTCCCGCAGCCTCGGTCCGCTCTTTCCTTCCCGTGAGAGGAGATAATCGAGCGTTTCCCGCTCTTTTTTCATCCATGCAAACCTGGCCAGCACAGAGTTGGTATAACGCTCATAATCCGGCCAGGAATCTGCGAAAATTTTTGCGCATTCCAGCGAATAGACAATACCTTCCCCCGTGAATGGCGCTACAGTCCCTATTGATTCACCAATGCCAACGATAACCTGGGGCGTCCCGTCTTTCCGGGTCTTTTTACAATAGAATGGCGTCGAATAGTAGGGGGAAGCGACCCGGACGGACCCGTGACAGCTGCAGAGCGTGGTGAATGAAAAACGCCTGGACGAGTCCTGGTAAAACCGCTCCAGAAGGCTGTCCAGCCGGACAAGACCGATGCCGCCAATGCCTATATGATAGTGATTGTTTCCCACGGGAAAGATCCACAGGTAACCAAGTCCGGGTATACGGTTGCCGTAGACCCCCGCCTCAAGGCATTCGCTCCCGTGGGATTCGACAGCCACCCTGTGCTGCAGAGTCGGCAGTGCCAGATCAGATCTGCAGGGTGGCAGGAAAGCCCGGGTGATCCCGGTGGCATCTACCACAATATCATAGTCCTCCGACTCCTCCGGCCCCAGGTTCTGCTTCTTCAATCCGGTACCCCTCGCGAGATCCCTGATAAGCCGGGGCTTGTTGAGGGTGCAGAGGGGCGTCTTTGCCACGAGGCCGTCAAAATTCATCGATGACATGGATTCGAGGAGGTACTCGTTAAAGTCAAGGCCCACATTGGCGAGATACATTTCGATACCTCCGGGGACCCCCCACCCGCATGAGCGACATCTGCAGTGCGTGTCATGGTCCATGCCGTCGTAGACATCCGGTGAGATCCCCCTCTGCTCAAGAAGCCTCGCCAGGTACCCCCCGGCGATCCCGGAACCTGCAATCGCGACGTTCATAAAATCCCCCCAAACACCAGTAAAATGACAGTAACCGCCACAGCATGTACCATAGATGCCCCGACCTGCCGCAGCACGAGTTTGTGGGCTTTAACCTCAAAATCAGGAAAGACGGAGTACATGGCGCGGGTGCAGAGCTGATCGATTCCTGCTCCGAGGACAGTATTGATCCCTGCGATAATAGCGGTCGTGAGGACAAGCATATATGCGAGATCCATACTTCCAAGGATCCGGGCCAGGGGGTAAAGCATCAGGAAAGATACGAGCAGGGTAATAATTCCAAATACCGTCGAGTGCGGCACCCCCGGAAACCATACAGAAGATGTGCATTTTCCCCCCAGCCGGTCGGAATGGGTATCCCGGCGCATCATTGATACCACAAAACAGGTCACCGTCAGGCCATGCAGCAGCGACAGGATGAAGGCCAGCAGGGAGAATATGCCGGTCGCAGCATAGACGACGGTCACCGTGACCCCGACGACCAGCCAGGGAAAAATGTACCATTCAGTGAACGGATGGTAAGCCAGCGCGATGCGGGGATGATTATACCCATAATCGAACAAAAAGCCGATGACAAACAGCAGGGGAATATATATCCGCTGTATCGTAAGGAACGCAGCAAGGACCACCACGAGGAGCGTGATAATCGCAGACATCTTCCTGTAGTCTCCCACGGTCGCCCAGCCGTACACCAGAGGGCGGTCCCGTCCCGTCTCCCTGCTTTTCTCATGCCGGTCGATTTCCCGATCCATGATGTCATTCCAGATATGGGCATCGATATGGACGAGCAAAGCTGCCACAACCGCGATAACGAACAGGCTCCAGTCAGCGCCGGAAAACCCGACTTCCCACAGCGTCACCACGAACCCGAGCAGAATGGCACACCAGGTAAAGGGAATGAGCCCCTCGATCCGCAGGATGCGCCGGAATGTACGGGGGTCGATGCTATCCACCCCGCGGGTACTCATCAATTTTTGTCAAAATCACTTCACCGTTGAGTTCGATGAACGTGACATTCCCGACTCTTTCCGTGTCCACCATCGCGCCATTTGGCACTTCCATGGAGTGCGCCTCGTTCGAGTCATATACTGCGAAGAACTGGATCCCGGATTGGTTGAAGATCCGGCAGATTCCATCAGGTGTGCAGTCGATTATTGAGCCGTACGGCACCTCATTATTGGATTTTTGGGTTCCGGGCGGAACAATCCGCCATCCTCCATCCAGCATAACCGGCTGAAGGGTCCCATTCACAACAAGATCAGGTAATGCAAGGCGGGACCAGTTGATGTAATTTCCTTTTTCCGGGTGCGCGGGTAGTGGTGCGATCAGGTCAACAGTACTAATCGTGTTTGCCTGCAGGTTATCGTCACCTGATGCGACAAGAATAGTGTATTTACCCGTATTGAGCCGTGAGGTATCGATTATACCGGAATATTGACTGGCACCACCCGTTCCGGATGAGACAACTGCAGTTCCATCTGTAATCTCATGGGAAAAGTCATAATTTTGTGGTGTCGGGTGTGCGTTGATCGTGGCAACCCTGATCGAAAGCTCTGTCCCGGCAGGGAGACTCGTGTTACCCCGGACAGCCAGAGTTCCCGGCTGGCTTGGGCTGACCGGATCAATTGTGATCCAAGCATCAACGCCGTTGAGGAAATATACGGTATCGGAATCACCGGCTGCCGTTATTACCTGTTCAAGGTAGTCTGCCTGGGTGGTAGGATAGGTACCGTCATCGTTCAGGTGGGCGAGGACAGAAGTTGCCCGTCCGCTCTCCGTCTCGACCACCTCACCACTGGTCGTGTTCCGCATTACTGAAAAATGATCCGGGGGTGAAGGATACTGCACGACGATCGCTGATGAAAAGTACCGGGACAGTGCAGCAGTCGTGAGGGAATCAAGGGTTATCCGGAATGATCCATCCGGCATGACAGGGATAATTGTCGTTGAGATAGTACCATCCAGTAACCAGACCTGCACGTCAGTTATCGACAGGTTGTCCACAGTGCCGTTGATAGTGAACGGTTCTCCCCGCACTACGTTCAGGGAGGATCTGCCCGCGGGCGTGGAAGCTGGATCATATGCCTTCGTCAGGGGGGCAACAATTGTGGGAACCGGAGAGGATGCGTTTATTGCGGGAATCCCTGTAGTTCCCATCGGGATAGATGTGGCGTTTACCGTTCCCTGGGGAGATATACACCCCGAGGATGTGACCAGGACAACAACGAGCAGCGGTATGAGAGACCGGGATGTTGACCATGTCATGCCATTCCACCAGTATCAGGAATGTTAAGAGAGCGCTTTTTATTAAGGTTCCCCCATTACCGGGACGTGCCCGGCTGTCCCCGGAATGCCCTAATCACCGGCTGTCTGATGGCTGAAAAGATAATACTTCATGTTTCATGCTCTCTTCTTAAAGGAAGATAAAATGATTGAGAGGGAAACGCGATGTGAAGCCATTACCGGGTATTTTTTTACCGTTTCAGCGATACGGCCCAGATTTTTTCTGCCGGCCCGTCATATGCTAGAAGAGTGAGGACCCGGGTATGGAGCAGGAGAGAATGATCGAATGTCCCGGGTGTTTACTCAGGCTCCCCGACAGGTACCTTAATCCCGACGACCGGTTCAATGCTTCGGGCGAGTGCAGGGAGTTGTACTACGAGATAACATATTACACCCTTTCAAAAAATGATGCCAGCTTCATTCACCAGCATGTCGTGGATGCGTATGCGGCCCAGCATGCCGGGGGGAGGACGCGCACCATTACCACCGTATTTGCCCTTATCGGGCTTTACCTTGCAACAGAAAAAGGATATACCGGGAAACAGGTGCAGCAGGCACATATGAAGATAGCAGAAGTGCGGAAAGACTGGCCCCGTCTGGAACCACCCGCACAACCGGCGAAACTGACCGTGATGGATGTCCTGCTGGCTGATACGGATGAAAAGAAAGACGCAATGATCAGAATGTGGTCGGAGTCGGTCTGGGAAACCTGGGAACATCAGCATGTGTGGATACGGGATACGACCCGCAGGATGCTCTACGGGCCGGGTACTTAAAAAAAAGCGACAGAATGAAAATTACTATTTATGGTTATATGCCTGCTTCAAGCGTTTTATGTCAATCTTATCCATCTGAAGAATTGCCTTCATAACTCTCTGGGATTTTACCGCATCCACGTCATTCAGCATTTCGATTAAAACTGCAGGAACAACCTGCCACGAGACGCCGAATTTGTCTTTCAGCCAGCCGCATTGTTGTTTCTCTCCGCCTTCGGAAAGCTTCTCCCAGAACTCATCTACTTCTTCCTGCGTCCCGCAGTTCACGACAAACGATATGGCTGGTGAGAACGTGAATACCGGGCCGCCATTGAGGGCGACAAATTCCTGTCCTTCGATCAGGAACTTTGCGGTCATGACCGTCCCTTTCGGTCCCGGTCCTACCTCCCCGTAGCGGGTAATGTTTACAATCTTTGAATTTTTAAAGACCGAGACATAGAAATTCATCGCTTCCTCGGCCTGGTGGTCGAACCACAGGAATGGAGTGATTTTCTGCATACTATTTTCCTCCACGTTATTCTATAAAATCTGGATCAAAGAGCTCGGGAGGGTCAACGTATTTTTGCTCTCGCTTCATTCTCTTCAATTCTTGCTTTGACAATTTTTTTGACGAGCAACGCGGGAAGTGGATTTTTTGCCGAGAAATGGATGGTTGTGCCGGAGATATCATAAGGCCAGAGTTCGCTACTGAATGTTTCCATGAGCGGTTTACCTGCCACAATAAAACTAAAATGATCCCTGAATGCAGCAAAATGGACCAGCGGCCCGTGATACCTGAAGGTCGGGATCCGGTAGCTGATGACTTCTTCTGCCATCGGTGCAGCCGCCCTGATTGTCTTCCGGAGGTTTTCAAGCACTGCCCTCATCTCTTCCGGAACGGCAGCCAGGTACTCATCCACGTTCTTTGCTGTTTTTTTGTCCGATACTGGTTTATTGTAATTTTCTGAGCCCTTTCTTTTCTTATCATCAACCATCATTGCATGATTCCTTCCAGAGAAACAGGCACATCATTCTTTCTCACTATGCTGGATACCGCCGTCCTTCACTAAGGAAATGATCCTTACACCTTCTCTACATCCTCAGACCTGCACGTGGGACATACGGATTTCTTTCCCGTGCTCTTGTACACGTGGCCGCACCCCTTGCACCGGTACTTGTACCATTTCAGTTCGTCCACGTCAAGTCCTGCAGGACCACCAATGGAACACATGCTGCATCACCTCACCTACCACCATATTGCCATAACAAGAAAAAGATTGTCCCGCAGGTTTACGAATAACAGCCAGGAGAATTAAAAAAAATCAGAAACTGAAATAGCTCCCGTTCAGGTTGCCGGAGTTCGAGTACCCGCGTTGCTCCCAGTAGCCCTTGTAGTTCGGATTGTCGGAGAGCTCTATCTCTTCAATCCACTTGATCCACTTGTATCCCCATTTATCCTCGGCAACAAGCTCGAAAGGATACCCCCGTTCGGCAGGGAGGGTGACGTTGTTCATCGCGTACGCCATGATGATATCGTTGTCCATGACATAGCTGAGCGGAAACGACGTCGTGTAGCCGTCATGGGCATGGAAGATCACGGTGTTCGCCCGCGGGTCAATACCTGCTTCCTGTATGAGGTCGCGGACGAGCACGCCTTCCCAGAGAATCGTGACATCCCAGCCTTCGACACAGTGGAGCGTGACGACCTTGGAGTAGTGCTGGTGGTTGTCGAGGACGTCGCGGTACGTGGAGACCTTCTTCGTCGTGGTGAGGCCGGTGACGGTAAGACGGTAGTCGGACTCGTTGATGTGTTGGGGACCGGCGATGGAGTTTTCGTGGAAGTCGTTGATGGAAGAGAGGTCTTTGCCCTGGTAGGACCTGACTTCGATAGCTGCAAGTTGTTTTGTCTCGTGAGAAACCTGGCCCTGCAGGAGTGCCGGGTTGACGAAGACTATGACAATGAGGATGGCAACGACCGCGATTACCACCGCGGTCATCAGTTTTGTACGGGTGTTCATCGAAGGTTACCTGTCTTCCCGATTACATTAAAGTTGGTATAGGGGTAACTCTTTCCCCGGCAACCAGGGAAGTTACACCGGATTTTTTCCCTGAGGTACGATAGAGACAAAAAACAGCATTCTCCGGGGTCTCCTGTGAGAAATCTCTCCAGGAAATGGATCCCGGAAATCATGAAAAATGGTGGAGCAAATCAGCGACACGTATGAGTGGGAAAAACAAAGCCCGTGCCCTGCCGCATCTGGACGCATCATCTCTTTACCAGGTGCTGCCGGTACATCTTCTCAAGCTCAGCGAGGTCGTTAACCGGTGTCGGTATCACCCGGGTAGTGTTTTCCATGATCGCTTTTGCAAGATTCCTGAAGACCTCCGCTTCCTTCGAACCGGGAGAGTGCTCCACTACGGCCCTTCCTTCCAGCTCGCAAGCCTGGATCACAGGACTCCTGGGGACGAACTGGACAAAGGAAGTCCCCAGCTTTTGTGCAAATTCCGGAATAACGGCACGCTCGAACGCGTCGTCGCCGTTGCTGTTGCAGATGATCCCGGCAAGCCCGGTGTCACCCCGCTTTGCCAGGCGCTGCACGGCCCGGGCGATATTGTTTGCCGCATAGATGCTCATGAACCCGCCGGAACAGACAAGGTAGATCTCTTTTGCAAACCCTTCGCGGATGGGCATCGAAAACCCCCCGCAGACGACGTCACCGAGCACATCGTAGATCGCCACATCGATCTTGTAGGTCTCGAACGCGTTGAGGTCTTTTAAGATCTGCAGTGCCGTCAGCACGCCCCTGCCGGCGCAGCCTACCCCCGGTTCAGGCCCCCCTGCCTCGACAAGATAGATCCCGCCGGGCGATTTGAAGACAATATGGTCAAGCTTGATTGCATATTCGTCCTTGCCCACCCTCAGCTGTTCCCGGTGCTCTTCCAGCACGGCGGGAATAAAACGCCCGCCGGCAAGGATCCTCGTCGAGTCCCTCTTGGGATCGCAGCCGACCTGCATGACCGTATACCCCCTTTCGTTCAGTGCCGCAGACAGGTTTGAGGCGATCGTGCTCTTCCCGATCCCCCCCTTACCATATATCGCAATTTGTCTCATGTTTTGTTCACCACTTCGCCTCGTACCGTTTCTCTTTTGAACGCCACGCCATCGTCCACTCGTTCTGGACGCACTCGAAGAGGTTCAGGATACCGGTATACCCGAAGTATTCCCGGTTGATCATCCGGAACTGGCGCATTATTCTCACCACCTCTACAACGTATGCCACCGGGAGCCCCTCGCTGGCATGCCGTTCGATCGTGCTCCCGAATATGACCTTCGGCCTGACCTCTCGCAGGCCTGCCCGTGTCTTGTACACGTCCGTGCCATACACCACTTTCGGGTTAAGGCCGAGATCCTTCAGTTCCTTATCCAGCAGTTCCCGCACCGTGCGCTGGGACGTGTACAGGGCAACGAGTTCCGGGGTCATCTCCATCTCCTCGGTGACAAACCGGACCAGCGGGATTCCTACGGTGGCATCGGCAACGATCGCGGCGGGTGTCCGGTACAGGAACCGGGCCATCGGCATTTTACGCCGGCATGTAGCCATCACCATCTTCTCCCCTTCCGCAACCATGCCCTCCGCGGTCTTCTGTGCACCAAACCGCTCCCCGAGTGCAGCCAGCCAGCGCTGCGTGTTGGTCATCCCGATTGGCAGCGGTATCCCCTTACAGATCTGTTCGATGCCATACGCTGCGAAGAGGTAATCCGCTGCCTTCTGCCCGGCGTCGTGGCTGAGCAGGAGGGAGGTCTCGGCAGATGCGATATTCTCGATCTCGGAAAGGGGAGTCTTGTGGGTGAGCGTTGCAATAACCGGGATACCCATCCGGGAGAGCGTCTGCTTCACCCATGTAAGGTCTGCCGGCCAGGTCGGGTTGGCGTTCGCGTGGGGGGCGATGAGGCAGACCGAGCCCGGGATCTTCTCTCCTCTCTTCTTCGCAAGCCGTTTCAGGATGGTATCCAGCGCAATGTCGATGCCATCGTACTGCGATCCCCTGAACCCGGGACTGGGAATAGGAATGAGCCGGAACTTCACCTCCGGTTGCAGGGTCTCGCAGACGGCAACGATATCGTCGCCGACAATCTCGGGCCCGCACGCACTGATTACGAACAGGGCGGAGATCGGGAGGTCCTTTGCTTCCCGGATCGTGCGGGCAAGGATGTCCTCGCCGCCGTGCACAATCTCGTCCACGCACAGTTTCGTGCAGAGCGTGACTGTCTCCATGTAGTCGCATTCCTGCGAGGCAAAGGCATTGTTGACCAGGTACTCACACCCCTGGGGTGAATGGGCGAGCAGGGCGCAGCCTAAGACTCCCAGTGCCGTCTGGGCGGCACCGTTGAAGGCGCACCGGAGGTAGGGGTCCGTGCATGACTCGGGAGAAGGGACCCTCCGCCCGGCCGGCTCTTCACCGTTTTCCGGTCCCATAGAGCATCCCCCTGAACAGCCGCGAGCGTGGCAGATCCTTGTTCTCCAGTGCCTGCCTGACGAGTGCAGCAATGTTCCTGATCCCCTTAAATCCGTACTGGGGCTGGAACGCCGGGTTCATGAGCGTCAGGTTTACGACGGGGCATGGAGGGAACCGGCCGGAGTTCCCGAAGAAGATCACGTTGTCATACATCCTGACAATCGCCTCCAGCTCGTCCTCGGTCTCTTTTGACGAGCGGAAGCTCCCCAGCCGGAAGAGCCCTTTCGTCAGGATGATCTCCGGGTTGAGACCTGTTTCGAGTATGTATTTAATGCTCGGCATCCGCTCCTTGATCGTATACGGGTGGACGTTGATAACAACGGGGCGAGCCCCGAACTCCTTTGCCATTCGAGCGAGCGAGAGGGCCCGGATAGGCCCGGGGAACTCCGATATCTCGATGATCGCGGTTTTGCCGGCAAGAGCCTGCCGGAGGTATGCGAGATCCGGTTCAACCTCTTTCATCTCCCGCTCAATCACCTCCAGCGCTTTTTCCTCCATGCCGAGGGGTTTTGCAACGCCGAGCAGCCATTCTTTTGTCGCTTCCGGACCGTAGGGCTGCCCGGTCCTGCTGTACGGGACACCGAATTTCTCCTGCATCAGGTCGCCGAGCTTCTGCCCCCAGTCGTAACACCACGAGGCATTCAGCTCGACCTCCCGGGCATGCCGGATCTGTTCGACGGTGCACCCTCCTGCGATGATGGCGTTTACCTTTATTCCGATCTCGGAAAGGAGCCGTTCAATCTCGTCCATGTCCCAGTTGAACTCAGTGGGGGACGGCCCCCAGCGGGCACCGAGGATGTTGATCGTCCCCTTCATCTTCTTTTGCGGGGGGTCCATCAGCTCCATGATGAGTTTGAACGCGTCCTCGTACCCGCTCCGGAAATCGCCGCCGAACCCCTCGCTCCTGAGTGCAAGCACCCTGCAGCCGACCTGCTTTTCGGCCTCGCGGGCGATACTCTCGACATCGTCGCCGATGATCCCGGAACAGCAGCAGGAGAGGATGACGATGAGGTCGGGATGGTACTTTGCATAGGCCTCCTTCACCGCCTCAAGGAGTTTTCCCTCGCCGCCATAGATGATGTGGCTTTCGTCAAGCGTTGTGCAGGCAGTGGGTTCAAGCGGGACGCCACGCATCTCGCAGCATTCCCGCGTCCTGACAAAGTCGGACATATAGAGCGGGCAGCCGGTCGGACCATGTACGAGAGGGACTACGTGCCGGATACCGCTGATGACATAGTAAGCAGTGAAAAATTTGCACATGGGAGCGTGCGATGCCTGCAGCTTCGGGATCATCTCACCCGTTTCTACCTTCGCCAGTAACTGCTGCAGATTACCGTGAAATACGATGGACTCGTTCTCCATGATTCACACAGTTTCCCATCACACACTGAGGGGTAAATAGTTTTTTACTGATTTTTTCTTGGTGAACGACTGGATATCCGGCCGGCCAAAGCGCACTATGCAATCCGTGTTCCGGGAACAAACAAGACCCTACCGCCTGAAAAATCGTATCACCGGTTAATTCCCGCACCTGACCGGTGTATACGCTTCAACAAGGATGATCTCACAGCCGGCAGGATACGTATCGTTTCTCACCGTACTGGTGTTCGCAAGGTACAATTTACGCGGGGATGTACCGCGGATATCCACCAGCTTCCCCGTGATGATCAGGCAGGTGCCGACCTGCGCCTCCTTCACGTCGCTCTCGAGCGCAGGATCCAGGAAGACCAGATGGTTGTTGCTGATGTGTTCATCGATGTACTCCTCGGAGAGACCGGTGTACTTCGGAACATCGTAGCTGTATTCAAGCGTGCGGTCCCCCATCGTAATGGTGAAAAACGAGAGGATACCGGGCTTGAGCAGGTCGCCGTTTACTACCGCAAGATCGAGCGGCATGATACCTTCCGGCATCGCGTCCGGGTACGCGTGCCTCCCGATGACTTTGCCGGCAAGGATATAACTGTAGGATGAAGGGAAGACAAACTGCCAGTCCCCCACATTTTTTGTAAACTGCTGGGGTGGGGAGAGGGGGCTCTGGTAGAAGCCGCCGTTCCCATCAGGCAGCCCGGAGGGTTGGGAAGCAGGCGAACCTGCACCCAGGATAAAATAGAAGAGGAGAAATCCAATGATCAGGAACGGGATCAGGATGATCGTCCATTCCAGCAGGGTGCGGAGTCGGCTCATTTGGTAAAACCCGGCAGAGTATGAGAGAGAGAATCTGCTCCTGGTAGTGTATTTTCCCGGTTCCTCAAATATTCATGCATTAAACCGGAGCTTCCCGTTCAAAGAATGGGGAGATCAGGTGTCGGGTCAGCACCGGGTAACAGTCCCGGATTCGGCGTGAATCGTGCGCTGGCCGTAAACGCTCCCCGATGCTTTTGGAGGGACAATCGTTTGCCGGATGGGCTGTTTTCCCTGAACTATCCCTGAAATTGTAATGTTAATCGTCCCTCTCCCTCTCGTCGCTTTCAGGCGAGTCCGTATTTAAGAAAAACTTTCCCGCTTCCAAATGTCCGTATGTCGAGGAGCTTCAGGTTCATCCGGTTGACTCCTTTGAATAAGTATTTGCCAGTGCCCAGAATAACCGGGTGCACCAGAAGCTGGTATTCGTCGATGAGACCGAGGTTTGCCAGCTGCTGCACGATTGTGCCACTCCCCAAAATCACGAAATCTCTACTCCCCTGATCTTTCAGCCTGGCAATCTCTTCCCGATTTATTTCATGAAGAACCCTGACATTCTTCCAGACGGGGCCGTCCTTCACCGGTTTCAGTGTTTTTGAAAAGACTATCTTCGGGACATTGTTCAGAACCCCGGCCACAACCGGGTCGTTCCTGATAGCATCCGGGGTTGGCCAGAACCCGGCCATCATCTCATAGGTCGTATGACCAAAGATCAGCGTGGCAGATGAGTTTGCCTGCGACTGAGTAAATTCCCTGACCTCGTCATCGTTATTTTTGAAAAAGTCGATCTCGCCGTTCGGCCCGGCAAAATATCCATCCACCGAAACATTGGTAAATGCAATAATTTTTCTCATATGTTTTTTATTAACGAGCTGAAGTGCTGATAAATTTTACCCTGTCTTCCCTGGGAACACCAGACCCTTCATGAAGTGGATTTCAGACCGGATTATCTGTAACTACTGATTTGGAAAAGAAGGCCGGTTGTGGGGGATTGGTTATCCAGGTCCCCGGTCATAGGAGACATGCGGCACGTGTATTGCCGGTGCCGGTAAAAAAACAAAAGGGTAATCTTACGGGCTGGTTTCCCGCAGCCTTTCGAGTTCCTGTATGCTGACCGCAGGGTTCCGGTAGCGCTGCCGGGCTGCGGTACGGGAACCCGCCTGGATCGCTCCAGCCGGGCAGAGATGGATGCACCCGCAGCAGAGCTCGCAGTGGTGCTTCCAGACGGGTTTTCCATCCACCAGTTCAATGTTTTCAGCCGGGCAGATGGCTGCACATGTCCCGCAGGACGTGCAACTCTCACTGGCCATGAACTTCCGGTCATCACCATGGACATGGGATGCGAACCGGGGGTACATCAGGGAATGGACAAGGCGTGCAAGGAATGAAGAGGGTAATTTCCGCAACTCGGAACGACTGACTGCTCCCGCGATATCCGCGATCTGCTTATCGGCCATAGCGAGAACTTTTTCCCGTTTTTTTCCTGCAGGGGAACCGTACATCAGGATGTAATTGCCGGGCATTTTTACCATGAACCCTGCATCCAGCCCGCGGTGCTGCCGCTTCTTAAGAATGCTGTCGAGCTGCCAGAGTGCCGACGACCCCCCGGAACCTCCGAACGTGACCACCGAGAACGTGTACCGCGAATGCGAAAGGTCGAGACGCCCGGCACATCCGGCCACCATCAGCGGCAGACCGGTAAAGTAGACCGGGCAGATGATCCCGACCCGTTCTGCCTGCGGGACGATGTCGCCTTTTATCTTCTGCAGCGATGCAACCGGTACAAGCTCGCAGTCTCCCAGTACTGCGGCGATCTTTTTGGCAGCGGCAAGCGAGTTGCCGGTGCCGGTAAAATAATAGATGATGGTCTTCATGATACTCTACCACGGGATTGCACGGGGTGTTCGCGGATTCCTTCACGTACGTTTCCGGACAGGAAGCACGGTACATGGATTACCTGCGCAAACGATTCCAGGGATTATTTTGGGTAATTCAGGTTTTACTTCTTCGAGATGATTACATGGGCCGCGCTGTCGACTTTATAGGACTTCGGGTGATCGAGAAGGTCGAGCGTATTGATCTTCATATCGATGAGTTCCGCGTAATTGAACGATTCGTCTTTCTTCTTACCCTTCTCCTCCCAGAAAACCACGATGCCGTTTTCCATCTTCTTGCTGCCAATAATATCCTGCATATTCTCCCATCAGGAACGGGAGGTAATGAAGGTTGCGGTTAAAAAAAAGGACGGTTGAAGGAGAAACCGGGACAATAGGATGAGCCCGGACAACGACGGATGTCAAACGTTACTGCAGTTCCCCCGTCTTCAGCGGGTAAAAATCGCCATCTCCGGGACCTCAGCTCAGCTTCCTGCATTAGATATAGGTCCGGCACCGATTGAGTAATGTGAAATTCGATCAACGGTACTGGATATTCATTGCGGCTGCGATGTTTTTTGCTACCGTTGCATCCGCCACCACGCTCTACCGGGCATCGGTCCAGGAACATTTCATGGAATGCAATTCCGTGACCGCAGCATGTTTTGCCGGTATCGGCATGGTTCCCTGCATGCTCCTGGGAATACTGGCCCTGCTCCCCCTTATGGTTGCCATTCCCTATATCCTGCGGCAGAACGAGAAACCGGGTCTCCTGTCGGTGCTGGTGCTGGGGTGCGTCGTTGCCTACACGGCTTTTGATGCGGTGAACAATGTGTCAGCCATTATCGGATATCACCAGGCATACCTGGTTGCCCATGCCCTCCTCGATACCACCAATAATGCTACCGGGAATATTGTGGGTACCGGGAACTCCCTCTGTTAACCGGTGAGCTGCACAATAATAGCATAGGACAAAGTTAAACAGTCCCGGTCGATTATCCTCAATAAAAGGGCGGTTTTTCAGGTATCAATGAACACAAGGGTTGGCACGGGAACGATGTTAAAACCTGTTTTACTCTTTTTGCCATCTCTTAAGCTTCGGCAATATGTTTTCGCACATACGTCTTGCCATATCTTCCGGCATCCCCATTTGAACGCCAAATTTCACATTCTTCTCTGTTTTCTCTTGCAGGGATACGCCTTCATCTAAAAACCTGCCGTTCTGAAAACAGTGAAAACAATATTCTTTACTTTTACTACCGTCTTCTTTTGTTCCGAAATCATCATCTTTTTTAAACGGCATGCCGCAACTTTGACACAGGGGTCCTTGTGGTAATTCCATATTTTTTCTATTATAATTTTTTGTGTAAATAATTATTTACTGTCTCATTTCCCGTCGGTAGAGATCCTAACGGGTAAATTCTTTACAAACTGGAAACACCAACGGCAGGAAAGAACAAATCCACCATAGTGTCCTGGAGTGGGAGTATTTCCTATAAAGGTGATACGATCCTATCTTTTCTCCTGCTCAACCGGAACAAACCGGGAGGATGTTGTGGAAATAGTCTTCATAAATCCGGGAATTATCGATTTCATCGGCAGGTGACCTGGGTTTGGTGTATACCCGAGAATCTTTCGGATATCCAGCCTGACGGGCTTGGGGAGGCGAAATTGGAAGGAGGCCTTGTTTTAAGGTATCGTGGTACGTGGATGAAGGCGCGCCTTGCAATACATACGTGCAGAGAACCGGGAGCAGGGAGGGAACCGAAATGGTCTTTCCTGCCGCTGCATCCGGGACCTGAAACAAGAATTCTATCCGATCAGGTACCGGATTGCTTATCCCTGCACTGCCGCGACATCTGGTCCGCATGCCAGACCGGCTCGGTAATCCGGTGTACTTTGGTTGTTTTCAGTGCCATGTCAACAGCCTGGTCAAGATCCACCTTGTGCCCGGCAGAAAAAAAAACCGGCTTTGCACCCTTTACAGTCCTGACCGCCATGCCGATAACCTCGCTCTTGTCAAGCACCGGCTCACTGGACCCCCGTGCTGCGCCGGGTATAGCGACGCTTCCGGTCAACAGGCGCTGTGCCACGCCGATTGAAGGTACATCAAGAAGCAGGCCGACATGGCTGGCAAGACCAAATCTTTTCGGATGTGCATACCCGTGTCCGTTCAAAAAGAGGAGATCGGGAACCGTGGTAAGGCTGCTGAATGCCTCGAGGATCGCCGGTCCTTCCCGGAATGACAACAGCCCGGGAATATAAGGAAACGGGACCTCCTGTACCGAACATCTTTTTTCCACAACCTCAAGCCCGGGAAAAGTCATCACGACAACCGCAGCATATATCGTATCCTGGTCATATGCTGCATCAGCTCCTGCGACATGATGGATCTCACAGATATCGATAGTTCTCTCAATGATGCAGTGATGACAAAGCATCTCCTGGATCTTTTGTGCTCCTGCAGGATCGGGAGCCCGTATGAATTCAGAAGCTGCTTGTTCCGGGTATTTTTTTCCTGTCTGCATAATCATGTCAGTCCGTTATTGCCCGCATCGTATGGCGGCATCTTTTGCTCACCAGCGTATCCCGAACCCGGAAAACTCACCGGTCGGTTCGCATCGGGTGACTTCCAGCGTATCTACACGGATGAGCGTATCGCTTTGTGCTTGTACCATTCGCACAAATGTGTCAAGAGCATCATCGCTGCCCTCGGCAACAATCACCACAGAACCATCAGGCATATTTTTAACAAATCCGGATACACCGCTCTCCCGTGCACAGTCTGTGACAAAGTAACGGTACCCGACACCCTGGACCCTGCCTTTAGCATGTGCCGTGATCCTCATCATTGAGATGAGGATTGTATATCTCCCCATTAAATCTTCCCCTTTCCCACGCGTTTATCTCATCCTGTATTATTAATTCACTGGGTGCACTTCAAAGCGACCAGTATTCTGTGGAGCTCCCCGGCATGCAGTACTTCTGGGAAGGTTTGAAAACGGTCATCAAAGATCTCATTACCGCGTACGGCGCATCTGGGTTAATTATCATGCTGAACAGTATGATAACCGGTACCGGAAAAGAAGATCCGTGACATGGATACGGAGAAGGAAAATCTCTCCCGTGATGCCCGGCCGCTGAGATGCGGGAACTTGCGGGGATTGCGATTTATGCGATCATCTGTTTTGTCCGGAACCGGTTCCGGACCTTCTCGGAAAAGTATTTTCCCATTGCATCTGAACTCATAAGATCCTTGTAGACTTTTGAAGGGACTCCCGAATACTCGTAAATAAGTCCTGTCTGGAATTCGATCTCCAGGATTTTTGAGCTCTCATCATATCCCACGGAGCGCAGAATACGGGATTTAACGGGCTGTCTTTTCAAGCATATCACTACGCTCTTACACGTGTGCTGAATGGTTAATGGTTTTTATAAAAGATATTGAGGTTTCGGCTCTTTAGAAATGCTTTTTTTGAATGAAAATGAGGATTTCCACAGAGCCAAATCAGCATTATTTTTTAAATAACACATAACTAACTTTTAAAAATGAAAAAATAAAATTTAATGAAATTTCCAGATTGCATCTTTTCGAACTTAGGGTAACGACTTTGCGAACTCTCGGACCTTTACCGATGCATCGGGTCTAAGAGGTATTCCATGTCCCGACAGCATGATATCAAAATCAATTGCGGCGATTTTATTGATTGATTGTTGTACCTCACTTGTGTCTAATGGTAATGGTCCCATTTCGATATTAATGCCGTTAAACCTCAATAGATCCCCAACAAACAGAATTTTTGATGCCGGATCAAAAAGACAAATACTTCCCGGTGTATGTCCTGGTGTATGAATGGTGGTGAGACCAGCGATGGTGTCACGGTCGCAGAGCTTTATATCCGGTTCAACGGGCCTTGATCTGAAAAACAAGCTCATGAGGATTTTAAAAAACATTCCCATACCACCTCGCGGTACCGGCTGGGTTTTTCTACCGTTAACATAGTCCGCATCCGCTTCATGAATGGCCACCTTCGCACCGCTAAGTTTTTTGAGATTGCAAGCGTTGCCCGCGTGATCAACATGAAAGTGTGTCAGGACGATAGTTTTGATTTCTGAGGGTTTACGTTTAAGAATATCCTGAATATATTTTACTATTTTTGCGCTGTTTCGGGGCATTCCCGTATCGATAAGGGTTAGTTCGTCCCGAACAATAATAAAACAATTACCATTTATACCATCGACTTGGTGAATTCCAGGTACTATCTCCATAATCCTTCAACTCCATTTCTTTGTATTTCTTCGATTCCTGTTTTTTTAATAATTCATCCTCCTGAATAAGAATGCCCCCAATATCGTCATTACTATCGCGAAAAACCCCAGTGCTGCCAGGCATAAAATCGGATTGATTTGAGATATTCCTGTTAATCCGTACCTGATTCTATCAACACCATAGGTAAGAGGATCATAAAGGGTAATTGGAGCGATCCACGCTGAAGACTGCTGATCGGAAATAACGCCCCAGACAGGCCGAATATCGGTAAAACGACAAAACTCGTGCCTGAACGAGCTGCGGATAGGGTATTTGTCCTGCTCCGAGGTTAACTACCAGTCCCGAGCGAAAGCCAAGGGCGGTTTTGGCGAGGGCGACTGTGGCTGTGATGTGTTCGTTAACATTGTGGGAACGGAAGCTGTTTACGAACCCGGCTGAGTAATCCACCATTAGGATGGTGGTGTTCTCTGGTGTGAAAGGTTTAGTCTCCATTTTTTTACCTTCTTGATGAGAAGCCTTGATGAGAAACGTGGATGTTACCTCACCTATGATTTCCCCATTCCCAGAATATACATTCAAATTATTAAACATATGTTTAGTTTTCAAAAATCAAAATTTATTTCTGCAAACACAAGGTGAATAAACATCCTCATCCAACGGAAATACAAGAGCATGGCACGGATCAATAACCATCAGGATGCGAAGAAAAAGATCATCGCTGCCGCAATTGAGATTGCAACGGAAACCGGATGGAATGCGGTGACGCTTGAGGCGATCTCAAAAAAGATCGGTGTTACCAAAGCAGTACTTCCGAAAGTATATTGGAACAGATGCGACAGCATTTTTTAAAAAATATCTAACAAGTGTTAGAAAATGTAATCCACTCAAACAAATGGTGTAGGGAAAATAAGACCGTTACTTTGTCCGATTGTTTTAAATTTTCTGGATGTAGTATACCTGTATATTAAGTCCTCATCAAAACCCTGCCCGAATTCCCACGGAGCCATGCATCGCTGCCACATCAAGATCACCAAAGATAAAGTTCAGGCCTGGTATACAATCCCCTGGCAGTACTGCCCGGTCTGTGGGTTGATGTTACCAGATTGATTCTCGTTTGTCCTTGTCTCTCTATTCCTGTTTCCCGCATTTTCTGTCCAGCTGGACGTATTCCCTCAATCCTGCGAAATTATCAGAACTCCCTTTTCAGTAAAAGTTTAATGATCCGGAATCCGGATCGTATTGCCGGTTACCCTGCGGTTACTTTCTTGTTCTCTCCCTTCACCGTAATCCCGATAACAATACTCAGGATACCGTAGATGATTGCAAATATCCCAAGATATACAGTAACAAGCACCAGCGCACCGAACGCCGGCAGGAAGAGGAATATTCCTCCGAGAATAACTGAAAGCGCCCCGGAAAACCCAAGCAGCAACCGATGGGTCGTGAATTCGGGATGAAAGATTGCGAGAGAGAGATCAATAAACCCGAAAAAGAGCATAAGAAAGGCAATGATAACCGTAATCCCCGCAGCAGCAATCCACGGATGCAGGATGGCTGCAATTCCAACAAGCAGCCCCAGAATTCCGACAACGAGGAGCACTAGGGATCCTGGAGCACCTGCCGGGGACTTGAGTGCAAGGATCAACGTAAGAATCGCAGCAATCATGATCAGGAGTCCAATCAGGCTTGCCACAACCTCTACAGCAACACCGGTCCAGATTAGAACCAAAATTCCAATGATGAGGGCAATAAGTCCACGGGCAATAAACGAGCTCCATTTCAAAGGATGAAATGCGGTTTCAATAATGACAACTTCATCTGGCATGGATTTAACCACCAACATGTCTTATTTCATCCTTCTCTATAAAACTAGCGGATGTTTTTCAGAGACAAGGTCCGGAGCGCTGGCCGGGATCTGGTTTGGAGGACAGACCGAGAACGCCACGGTATTTATCGGGGCTGGAGTTCTATTCCTTCCCTTCTTTGTGTTTTTGCCTAAGAAACCCTGCGATCGAATATATCGTCTTACTGCCTCGATAATAATCGTTCCCGAGATGATGAAGCCATTTCCAGCTAGGCAAATTCCTTGATATTCCCCTCCAGTCCGTAGATATAGCACCCTTTCCAATGAAACAGAAGTATTAACATACACTCCTAACAAAATTGTGTCGGAAAATCGGGCTTATATAGCTCAGCATGGTTTTCCTAGGTTCCAGTAGTAAAGGAAAAGATCCCTTGCCCAGTTAACGAACTTCTGGTCTTTGCTGGCGAAGCAAACGTAGTCCATTCTTCCATCGGTTGAACGCAAACATACTCCGGCCTTTTTTTCGGTGCAAAGTATTATGCAAGGGATGTTGGTGAGTGTTCTCCTTTCGACGTGTAGAGCTTCTCCGGGAACAGAATTATAGGAGGGAAGCAAACCATCGGAAAGCAGGAACCTGAAATTTATCCCTTTGGAGACTAGTTCCGACATCGCTGGACCGTACGACTCTAAGACCTTCTCGCCCATTACCCACGCATATTTCTCGGCTTTCTTAAAGTCTTGTACTGATCTGTTCACGTTCTCAATCGAATCCATGCACAGTTCGCTACTCGAAAGCTCTCCTATCCTGTTAACAAACTGGTAGGGAAGTCGCGAAACGTCATGATTTAAAAAGTATGCTTTATGCCTGAAGGTAAATTCAAGTGATTGAAGAAGCTGCAGAGTCAGTTTGCCATAGTTTGTAATGACATATGTTCCATCAGTGAGTTTCTGAACGATAAGTGCTTCAGTCAGGCGTTGCAGCTGTCTGAAAATTTCGGTGGGTGTCAGGTCCAGTTTTCGAGCTAACTCGTTCATTCTGAAATTCTGTTGCGTTAACTCGCGTAGTATGCCGAGCCTGCTTTCACTTGCAAGATCAAAAAACAGTTTTTCTATCCCTTCACTTTTTTCCATGTTCCATCGCCGATGTTAACGCTTACACATTGTTGTTTACCAATACACATCCTCGTCAAATAAGACTTATGGGCATTTGTGAGCTCTTTAATTCTGGAGGAACTAAAAATGGTGAATGAAAACAAACCGAGGGAAAAAGAGCGTTCTTTCTCCATCGAACTAAAACCAAAAGTCACCCTCCAGAACATAACCCTAAACAATGGCTCCCATGAAAATGCCCTTATCGAAGGGACAATCGGCGAGCTTGAACACGCCGAATTCGTCGAGGACATGGTCTTGGAAGTCCTGGGCAGAAAAGGCGTTTTAAGAATTGACATCAGCGAAAACGAAGTCAAAAGAAAAGGAGCTGGAACGAACGATCCAGTTTATGCAAAACACTAGGAGGCGAACAAATCATGGAAAGAATGTTGGTAGTAGTTTTTGAAGACGAGAGAAAAACATATGAAGGATCGAGAGCGCTAGCGGCACTTGATGCCGAAGGCAGCATTTCCGTTTATGCCGAAGCCGTTATAAGGAAAAATGATGATGGCACCGTTACCGTAAAGCAGATAGATGATGATTTCCCGATTCATACTGTTAGTGGAACCGCAATCGGTGCACTAATCGGACTTCTCGGAGGACCAATCGGCGTTGCCGTTGGCGCTGTCGGGGGAACTTTTGCGGGGGCCTTCTGGGACATGAGTCGCGCCGGAGTCAACGAAGAATTTCTTGATGACGTGTCTGCCAGACTTACACCTGGCAAATGGGCGTTGGTTTCCGATATCGGTGAAGAATGGGTAACCCCTGTCGATACCAGGATGGAAGCACTGGGCGGCACGGTATTTCGCAGCGCACGGTTCGTCGTTGAACATGAACAGTATACCAGGGATGTGTCAGCGTTTAAAGCGGACATTGCTCAGTTGAAGGCAGAGCAAGCTAAGTCGCGGGCAGAACATAAAGCCAAGCTTCAGACGAAGATTGACAACCTGACCAAGAAGCGGAATGCAAAAGTGGAGCAGGTCAAGCAGAAGGCGGATCAGCAGGAAAAAGAAGCCAAAGCCAAGATCAAGGCACTGGAAAAGAAAGCCGCCGATGCCAAAGGCGAAGTAAAGGCGACCATTGAAAAGCGTATTGCCGACATAAAAGAGGACCTGAAAAAGTCCTCAGAAGACTTCCACAACTGGATGAATGCTGTCTGATCTCCTCATGCGGGGAGATGCGTTTTGAACGTGGTGAAATTGCCGGGTCGTCCCTGGGCGAGCAGCCAGACATCCGGAGCGACTCACGAATGATCGTCATTCGGCATGGGAATCACGGACAAATTTTGAAACTAGCACAGGAGAGGAATTAACAATGGTATCTATGGAACTGTCACAAGCCGAGCGCTCACTTCTCGTGATAGCGCTCATATTTATCATCATTATCGCAGCGAAGACAACTGCCTATATGATCTCGCTCTTCCTAATGGCGATCATCGTTACCATACTGGCAACGCCGGGATTGTTCTGGTTGAAGAAAAAAGGCCTCTCCGATCTTGCTGCAAGCCTGGTCATTAGCCTTGTCGCATGTCTTATCATCCTTGGGTTTATCAGCGTGACGGCCCTGTCCCTTCACACGGTGATTGCGGACCTCCCTCAATTCCAGCAGGATTTCAATACCCGGATGAGCGATTTCGCGGCTATGCTTGGACCCTTCGGTCTGTCATCCATTGCTAATAAACCGCCAGCTCTGGATATAGGACAGATCTACACCATCGGGATAGGAGGAGTTATGCCCCTTGCGGAGGCTATCACGTTCCTCTTCTTCGTAGGTGCGTTGACATTCTTCATTCTTCTCCAATTACCCCGCATGGTCGCACATCTTGAAGATCACTTTGGCAAAGAATCACACGCCATGCACAATCTCGAACGTATGACCGGATATGTCATTGACTTTCTCGTCGTCCGGACGGAGACAAATTTCATCCATGGCGTGTTATTCGGCGGTTTCCTTGGCGTCATTGGTGTTCACGGGGCGATCCTTTGGGGCGTTCTTATGTTGCTGCTCGGGTACATTCCGTATTTCGGGCTCCTTATCGCTGCTGTGCCAGCCATCTTCTTTGCCTGGCTCCAGTTCGGTGTTCCCGGAGCCATTGCTGTTATTGCAGCAGTCTGTGTCCTCAACTTTATTGTTGAGCACCCGATCCTGTCCTACTTGACAGCACGGAAATTCGAGATACCGGCACTGCTCGTCCTTGTCTCGGTAATCTTCTGGGGCTGGCTGCTGGGTCTGGTCGGGATTCTCTTTGCGGTCCCGTTCACTCTCATGGGACTTCTCCTTATCGAGGCAACCGGCGAATTCCGCTGGGTAAATGTTGCGCTTGGCGTAGATCACCTGTTCGGTGTACCTGAGGAAACACCAGCGGAGAAATAGGGGATTTTCATGACCCCGTTTTACCATGGACAGCGTTCAACCTCAGCGGATTACAAAAAAACCGGGATTACGTCATGAATAAAGGAACTTTATTATGATTTCGGTCCTCTACGTCGACGATGAACCCGGGCTGCTCGAGATCGGCAAACTGTTTCTCGAGGAGGGTGGCCAGTTCACGGTTGAAACGATTACCTCAGCGACAAAGGCACTGGCCATGCTTCGCACCGGACAGTACGATGCCATCATCTCCGATTACCAGATGCCTGAGATGGATGGCATCGAATTTTTAAGAGAGGTACGAACTTCAGGAAATACCATCCCGTTCATCCTTTTCACCGGACGAGGACGTGAAGAGGTCGTCATCAAGGCAATCAACAATGGTGCGGATTTCTATCTCCAGAAAGGCGGAGAGCCGGTATCACAGTTTACCGAGCTCGCGCACAAGATCCGCCAGGCTGTCCAGAAAAAAATGGCAGACATAGAGCGCAAACGTGCGGAGGAGGCACTGCGCGAGAGCGAGGAGAAGTACCGCGTCCTTATCGAAAACGCCGCGGAAAGTATCATTATTGCACAAGGTGAGTATTTGAAATTCGTAAACCAGAGAACAATTGAAGTCTCTGGATATTCGAAGGAAGAACTTCTCTCCCGCCCATTCCTTGAGTTCATCCATCCGGATGATCGCGCGATGATCGCCACCAATTACCAGCGCTGGATGCACGGAGAGCATCTGGGTGTCTTTACGTTCCGTCTTATCAGGGGGAACGATGAAGTACTGATTGTGGAGATCCGTGCAGTTCCGATCTTATGGGATGGTGAAATGGCAACTCTGAATTTAATTACGGATATCACCGATCGGAAAAAAGCAGAGAATGCACTCAGGGTTAACCAGGAGATACTCGCGGAGGCAATGGACCTGGCCCACCTGGTGAACTGGGAATATGATGTGCAGAATGGTATATTTGCCTTCGATGACCGGTTCTACGCACTCTATGGCACTACTGTAGACCGTGAAGGTGGCTATTTCATGCTGGCAGCTACCTATTTCCGGGAATTTGTTCACTCAGATGATCGTGATCGGATAATCAGGGAAATAGAGAAGGCTAAGGGAATATCCGATCTGCACTATGTGTGGCAATCGGAACACCGGATTATCCGCAGGGACGGCGGGATCCGGCACATTATTGTGCGCAGCCAGAAAATCACAAATGATGACGGATATATCATCAAAATCCGCGGGGTGAACCAGGATATCACTGAACAGAAGCGGGCGGAAAATGAGATATCTTTCAAAAATATACTCCTGTTAACCCAGCAGGAGACCTCCCTTGATGGGATACTCATCGTCGATGAAAATGCGAAGATCATCAATTTTAACCGGAAATTTATTGAGATCTGGGGAATTCCCGAGGATCTCATCGTATCCCGGATTGATAAACCGGTGCTGCAGTTTGCCACAGGACAGCTTGTTGATCCTGAAATGTTCCTTGCCCGAGTCAGGTATCTCTACGATCACAAAGACGAGAAAAGCTTCGAGGAACTGCTCCTGAAGGACGGGCGGATACTGGAACGGTTCTCGGCCCCGATGGTGGGGGAAGGCGGAAAATATTACGGCAGAGTGTGGTATTTCAGGGACATAACCGACAGGAGGCGGGGCGAAGAGGCGCTGAGAATTAGCACGGAATATTACCGTACTGTCTTCGAAACGACAGGAAACGCAACTGTTGTTATTGATAACGATGCGACAATAAACCTCGCAAACTCCGAGTTTGTCCGGCTGAGCGGGTTTTCCAAAGAGGAGATCGAGAGGAAAAAGAAGTGGACGGAGTTTGTTGTCAAAGAAGATCTTGATCGGATGCTTGCCCAGCACCGGCTGAGAAGAACCGATCGGGATAGCCCTCTTAAACAATATGAATTCCGGTTCGTGACACGATCCGGTGAGATCCGAGATATCTACGCAACGATAGATATCATCCCGGGTACAACCAAGAGCGTCGCCTCCCTGCTGGATATCACAGAGCACAAAAAGGCTGAAAAGGCGCTGGAATCGGCGAAAAAAGGGATCAGAGTCTGAAGGAAATAGCAGAAAAGAAACTTGCGATGACCATGCGATACTTTCCATCCCCAAATCGTTATTGTCCCCATTTCTGTTTTTAAAACCGATCCAAAAAAATGCCCTGTGATTTCACATTCTTTGAAAATTATGATACCGTATCTCAATTCCGGGCGCGGAGCTGTTGATCCAGGTATTTGAAACCAATCGGATGGAAAATTGCAGAGAATTAATATCAAGATTGTTATGAGTATAAGTGAAAATACGTGAAAATTATTTAATTTCTTCCATGCAAAGGAGAAACCTGCGAAGAATGGGGGCCAGTGCCGTTTAAGTGGTGCTGCATCTGGTCCGGGCGGATCACGGGAGAAACTATTTTTTCATTCTAAAATATTCGAATAATATTAACAATTAATTTATAGTGTAAGAACGAAGCACACATCTATCTCAATCCAGCATTAGGTGAGGATGGGTTGAAATTTTGAATTTCTGCATTAGCAAAGAGGAGATTAATCTATGGAAAAGATCCTGATAGTTGGGTGCCAGAAAACGATGAATGAGATCTGCATTGCTTGCAGCCGTTGCACCGTGGCGTGTAACCGAAAAGAGGGAGAGTTTGCTAGATATAAAGATAGTGATGTTCAGCTATTGGGGATTCTCAGCTGCGGGGGCTGCCCAGGGGCTGCAGCCTCCGTAAGACTTACGCAGTTTAAGCTCTGGAATGCGCCAATGAAAGAGCTTCCCACGAAGGTGCATATAGGAAACTGCCTTGCAAATTTGTGCCCAAACCGTAGCACTCTTCTTCCCATGATTCAGAGCCTGGTTGGTGTTGAAGTCATAGTGGGAACCCATCCCTACGGGAGCGCAGATCTTTTCAAACCTAGTTAAACAATAAAAGCTACACCTCTATGGAACATGATTGGTACTGTGGTGCATGCATCTGATTCGGGTGGATATGAGACTATAGATTTAGAATCGCATTACTAAAATCGAAAAAAGTATTTATAATCAAGGAGCCTGTCTGAACTTCCTTAAACTCATCGTGACAGAAACCGACCTTCTTTTCATTCCCTTCATATTTTCCAATCAGGAAAAGGAAGTAATGAAGATTACGGTTAAAAAGTGAACGAATGCCTTGCTGAATCAATTTCACATTACGCTAAGCTCCTGTTCAATAGGATCAATGAAGATCAGATATCATGAAAAATTTCTGGTGCTCGAAGAAAACTTCTATTATCGCTTGGATAAATGGTAGTGTGGATTTTAAACCTGATTTGGAACGATGCATGATGTCAAAATGTCCCTTATGGAACGATGGGTTTTGTGATCATCTCGATATAAGGGAAACAGGTCAATGAACTGTGAACATTGTCGATACTACTCAGAATGCGCAGTCTTGACCAGCAGAAAGCACAGACGTTTCATTAAAATAATTTCTCTCCTTCATGAAAACAGGCTCTTACAGGCTGTTTCTAATTAAAACATAACCTATTGACAGGAGTCTGCTATGGGGATTCAGTATTGAGGTTGGATTCCCCATTTTTGTTCCAACCTTTTTTTATGAAAGGTATCTCCTTGTTTCACCCGGATATCGCTGATATGTGGTGATAAATGTCGGGCGTTGTCAAGTGAAAAATTCAATATTTTTAGACTGTTTGGATGTTATAGGTCAAAAGGAGGTCAAAAGGATCGAAATTCCCGTTTCCTTTTATAAGGAGGTTTAATAACGCGATAATCTAAAAACAATCAGACTCAGGGTCTCATGATACCAGATGGTCATCTCATACATGCTGTTCCGTTATCGTTAGAT